>Ga0131853_10002661_pt1 | contig 31957 bp, 19 predicted proteins | sample TergutLab28metaG_FD_92764 | JGI IMG/M metagenome (GOLD analysis project Ga0131853, IMG submission 92764) | Labiotermes labralis P1 segment gut microbial communities from Petit-Saut dam, French Guiana - Lab288 P1 (version 2) (version 2) | ecosystem: Host-associated > Arthropoda: Insects >... | reverse complement strand
GTTGCGCTGACCACGTGACACCCCTCTATCCGCAAAAGTTGGCACTAACTTCGCCGACCGGCGGCGGCCGCTCTGTCGGTATAGTTCGCGTGCGGACTAAGGCCACGGAGTTTAGTTTAGTCATTTGTCTGTATTTAATACGAAACCGGCAGAAACTGCAACTAGGTTTACGTTTGGGTAAGTGGTGGATTTCATAAGACCGGCTTTCGAGCTCTGAGGCTAAAATTTGCATGCAATACGAATACTTTAGAACTGCTTGATTTATGTTGCTGTTGCCTTTTCGTATCTACATACAATTACTGTAAAATACAGAATTCTAAGAACTTACAAAGAGGTTTTTTTCTGTTAAAAGCTATTATTCCGTAAAGAGCACAGACGTGGTGGGGCTAATGTACGTTGAGCATTGGAAGTAAATGGATACCATTGACGTCACACATTAATTTAAGCAATATTTTGGGAAATTTTTTTTTTTTTTGAGTTTGGTTTACGTACTTTCAGTGAGCCAAAATAAAGAATACATCACGTGTATTTACTTCTTGCACGTACTGTACGGTATGAAGTAATTTTACTGTCTGGCGTTTAAACATATTGGGTTGTTGTTGAGAAGTCTAGGAAGCTTATTTGGAATTGATGAAGTATTCCCTTTGTTTCTGTCAACAAGACAGACTGCGACGCATACCGGCAGAGAAGGTGAACACTTGCTCTATCTAGCTTCTTTTATGAAACATTTCTAACGCTGTTGAATTGTGATATTTTACACAGCTATATTGCTGGTTTAATTGAGCACAAAGAATAAGTAAACCATCTATTCTCAGAGTACAACCAAAAAGATGCGACTTTTCTCAATTTATATGTTTCTGTAAGACGCTCTACATGTTTCAGACGGGTTTTCCGTCCATCATCAGGATCTAAAAACTGCACATACAGCGTCAGGCATTTGTCAGACCGTTACTGCTACCTGCTGCTAGCCTGGACGGCTAGCAGCAGGTAGCAGTATTGGTCTGACAAATGCCTAACGCTGTATGTGCAGGTTTGAGCTCGTGGTGATAGGCGAAAAAACCGTCTGAAACATGTAGAGCGTCTTACAGAAATAAATAAGTTGAGAAAAGTCGTATCTTGTTGGTTGTACTCCGAGAATATATTAGCGATACAGGGACATATGAATGTTAAATAAGACATCTATATATATTTGGTTATTTATACGTATTTATCTGCAGATGTTGCTGAACATTTCAACAAATATTGGTCGAAACTTTTTGTCTCAGAAAGTTGAGTTTGTTGATAAAGTACATGTACAGCATTGGTTATATATGGGTTATGTTTAGAATTCCTTGTGCCCTCTATTTCTGGGACAGTCAAGGAAAAAACTTCACTCTCTGCACACCGTTAAGGTATATTGCTGTGTGCTTCACTCTACTTAATCTCGGCATTAGGTGGACATGAATGGTGAGCTTAACTCCCTGGCCGCTTTACTCCCTGGTAAAACCTCCTGTATGCATTGAACAGGGAAATGGGTGGGACCGCAGAGACGGTCAGGCTGTTTTGGAGGATTACATGAAATTGAACCACGATCCGTCGATTTTCCAGCCCGACTGTATACCGAATATATAAATTAGTCATTAAAATTGTCCGATTTAAGTACAAATGGAACATGCTCCAAAATCATATTTCGTGAAAGTCCGGGTGACGGTTTTGAGGTATTTTACGCGGACAGACAGACGGGCCGGGAGATTTTGATAGGCCCTCGACGCAGATGCGCAGTGTGCTTAAAAGGAAAGTTGTGATAGAGGTATGTGACAAGAGAGACCGACGAATATGTAATGTCCTTTGTGTTTCACGCCAGCTGTTAAACCATGCTAGTTGTTACAGGCTTTGGGAAGGGAAAGAACGGCCACTGTATCCTGTGCGGTATACTGAAGGTGGCACCCGTAATTCGTCAGCAATGCATGTTGGTCCGTCACCGGTCACGCTTCACCGTTTTGTGGTGTGTGTGTGTGTGTGTGTGTGTGTGTGTGTGAGGGGGGGGGTGATGGGTCGTTCTGGCGGTTGGAGATCTTTGTCGGGAACACATAACGAGAAGCAAACCTGTGATGAACATGTAGATGGTACAGGTACATAGAGCGGATGGCTCAATGATTAGTACTCTGTTGTGAAGCCGTTTGTGAGTGGTGAAATTCAGATCAATAGTCTGGCGTTTTTTGGGCGGATGAATGTTGCTGAAATATTAAATTTGTACTGGTGATCGCAAAGTACCCCGTATACCATTGACTGCTGCGAGCGCAAGATTTCAGACCTTGAACCAAATGTGCTTGGTCTATGAGTGAACTGAACTTGAGACTTATAATGTTTTCCAGGCGGTTTTTTCATTCCTGTTATTTTAATCTCAGTAACTTCTTGCACACTATGGTCGCCTTCTTACACAAGTAAACTAAATAATGGAATGTGCGACTTTTTAGGCACGTTCGCAAAATTTCGAAAAACGGCTGTTATCTTCGTTATGTCTGCCTATCTATCTATCTATCTATCTATCTATCTATCTATCTATCTATCTATCTGTCTGTCTGTCTGTCTGTCTGTCTGTCTGTCTTTCTGTCTGTCTATCTATCAATCAATCTATCTATCTATCATCTAACTATCTATCTGTCTATCTATCTATCTATCTATCTATCACTCCGTCCGTCCGTCCTTTTGTGTGTGTGTCTGTCTGTCTGCTTGGAACAACTTGGCTCCCACTAAACGATATTTGTGAAATTTGATTCTTATGTTTTTTACGAAAAGCTGTATAGAAAGTTCAGGTTTCCTTAAAATCTGACAAGAATGACGGTTACTTTACTTGTGGACCGACATGCATTTTGTCTCATGTCTCGCACAGTTATTTTCAGAATGAGAAAAGTTTCAAGCGAAAGTTTTAGAAAAAACTCAAAACCCACTTTTTATGTTCAATTAATAATTTTTTTCGAAAATAGTGCCTTTTATGAAATTAAGTAGTAAAATATTGTAGACCCGACAGGTCACAGCTGACAAAACTGTGTCACCGTTTCTGTCCCTGCAGTTTCTGTTGACAGTTTAAGAAAATATCCCTGTACTTCAAATGAATGCATTTATATATTGTACAAAAGAAACTGGACGAGGTATTGTAATGCACTTCTTGAATTTACATGGTGATGTACACCTACATTTTGGAGTTAATCAGCTTTGTGTTCGATTTTCTCGTGTATACTTATGAGCACGTGCATGGAATGTAGTAGCTAGTGCAATTCACCACAACATATCCCGCACTGCGCGATTACGTTATAAGCTGTGGGCCTATAAAGGGAAGTTTCAGCAGCGAAAATGAGCCGCATATACGGTACAGTGGCTTCGGAATTAATGCAGTTAGCTTGATTGCCTTTTTGGACAAATGTCTGCTCTGTAGAATCATTAGAAGTATTAGAGCGACTAAGCCGCTGATGTTGCTTACGAAATTTGTATTAGAGATGGTTTACGTACAAGACAGTTCCGGCTGCAAGTTCCTAACTACAGTTTTACCAACTTGTATTGAATGATATAAAGATTAGCAGTATAATTACACACAGGACGGTCATTCTTGAGAAGCTAGTGGTCACTCAAGAGATTCAGTAATTAACACATATTATAAGATATAAACGAACGATAGAAGAACTGAAATTTTGTATTCAAGAGCCGCTACCGGATTGATTCTTGAGCTACGTGGCATGTAAATTCAGGTGACACTGCTACATCCTGTTTATCTAAGATTCATTTTAATATTATTCAGCAATATAAATGTAGGTTGTCAACATTATATTCTTTCAGATTTTATGACCAAAACTTTGTACGTATTTTCCGTGCCACATCCATGTAATTCTTTTAGATTTCATCACATTTATAATAGCCAGTAAAAACTACAAATTGTGATGTCCTCATTATGACGTTTTCTCCAGCTTCATATTGCCTACTTTCGAAATTTCTTACATTTAGGATATTAGTATTTTCTAAACGTGGCTACGGGGTGCTGTGCCTTCGTGTTACTGCACCATTCCGTTGGTGATCTCCATTTTGGCACCTTTCAGTCTAGTAGGTGGACAAAGCTTTTCGGAGGAATATAGCCCTTCCATATACAGGGTACAGAGTGGCAGTGTGGTTATCCGAATCATTGGTATCCGACTACCAAACTGTGCGGTTTTACAACCAAGAAGATCTCAATTTGAGTCTTTTTCAGTGCAGCTCAAACGTCAAATTATATACGTACATACGCATACACCATTCTTACATACATACATACACACACACATACACACATACGCGTGCGTACATGCATTGTATTACATTACGTTACCGACCTACCTACCTACATACACACACACATACATACATACATACTCGTACATACATACATACACACATACGTACATACATACATGCATACATAATACACATTAATACATACATGCATACATACTCGTACATACATACATGCATACATAATACACAATACATACATACATGCATACATAATACACACATACATACATACATACATACATAATAGACAATACATACATACATACATACATAATAGACAATACATACATACATGCATACATACTCGTACATACATACATACATACACACATACATACATATATACATACGTACATAATACACATTCACACACATATGCGTACATACATGCATTATATTACATTATGTTACCTACCTACCTACCTCAGTGACACACACTCGATATGACTCCTGTGTGGAAAGGATCAGCCCGACCCAGAGACCTCTACATTCACAAGAGGCAGACATCCACACGCCTTGCGGGATTCGAACACGTAATCCCAGCAAGTGAGCGGCAGTAGACACACGCCGTAGACCACACGGCCACTGGGATCGACCAAATACATACATACATACAGGCCTACATACATACATCCTTACTTTACGTGTATATGTTACATACACACAGAGGCACGTCCATACACAAGGGAAGTGCAAATGTTGGTGGCCAGGTGGCACGGGCGCTCCTAATATTTGTGAGTTCTCCATATGTAACTCGCTTCGTATCACCAGACTGGCGCATAGAACTGTGAGATGGTTGAAAGATTATTGGAAAATTTGTAAACCCTCGTGTTTTTATAGTTTTATCGCATTTAAATTGCTTTAAAAATGTGAACATGTGTGAAACCTTAAATGTTTATCAGATTTCGGCAGGATTAATTCAAGGCGCGTGTTAAACATTGCATTCCGAGTTCCACAGATTTATAAGTTCTGTTTGAATGGGAAAGGACTTGCGTGAGCGGGAGAGAATGAGTTACTGCAGGCCTGACTATGTATAGGAAGAGTCATGAAAACCATTTAATTAATTATCGAGGAATGTCACTCTTAATATCGATGAACCAAATGTCACCATAGTTCTGTACCAAATTCAGCGCTATACTTCGACAAGTTATATCTCACGTATTAGACAAATATTAGAAAAGGCGAGAGTATAAATGCACAGTGTAGAGCAACACTGGCCTAAAAATATCCTATAAAATATTGATTTAATAAGCACTTTCAAACTTCGCGTTTAATTGGTATACGCGTAAATCTTAGTACATTAAACATTAAATAAGGCCAAAATTTATTTCCTCTTAACTCATTACATTCCGTATTCGCTAATTACTAAAACGCATGATGATTTTTAGCAATTTTTAACAAATCATAGCTTCGTTAAATGAACAAAAAATGAATAAATAAATGTGAAAATAAGTGAACTTAGAAATACAAACGTGTCAGTCAGTAACACAATACTTTATCTTACATACAATATAAATAGTTCACATTCTAAAAAACTGAAAGTAATAAAAAGTCTTTATATAGTCTTTTATACACAACCGGTTTCAATACGCCACCATCTCAAATAATTCTTACCTTTTAATGCTCAGACCGTTATACAGATTTCAGTATATAAAAACTTATGTATTTTACATTCCTGTAATATAATCTGTAAGCATTTGGGATCCCACAATGCTATGGAATATAGATAGCTCTTGGATCTGTTTTCTCAGAGGGCCTGAGGATGACGTAATAAAGTTCGAAACATGTCGCCATGAACATATACTATTTTTATTGTATATAAAATAAAGTGTTGTGTTACTGACTGACACGTTGTATTTATATGTTATAACACTTCGGGATGGAAAACATTAAAAAAATAAACTTCGTAAAGGTGCCCGATGTTTGGTGGGGTAGAAGGTTTGAAGAAAGTCGGCCCCTTACTTTCGTAGAGTGAAATATGAATTATAGTTACAATTTAGTGCTCGGTAGAAATGTTTCGGGGATGTATGATGTTCAGTGAGTGACCTACACCTTAATATTTTTAACAGATTTTTTTTTTAATTTTCTGATTTCCGTACAATTCTGAACTCTCATTTCCTTTAAATAAGCTCGAAATATTCTTATTTAATGTAATTCTGCACAGAGATTAAACTTCTAGGCCTAACTGTTCTTTCGCCTACTTTTAAGTGTTAAAGTTCTGTTATGGCATCCTTGCAAGTTCCACGTACGCATCCTTAGTTTCTGGTTACAGCCATAAGCGGATTGCACTAATCTACTGGGACCAGCTGTTGAGATGCTGCTGTACCATCTCGATATCTGGATGAAGACCTAGAAACGTGCCGCTCTTACAGTGTAGCATAAACACGGCAACCAGCGGTTATGCCGGTTTATTGTCCAGTCAGCGTCAAAACTTACAGCTGGATTGTGTGTGTGTGTGTGTGTGTGTGTGTGTGTGTGTGGGAAATGATTAACGGGACTGGTAGGAGAATTGTTGGCATTCAAGTGCAGTACATAGTGCAGTCGCTGAAGGACATCATTTGCCGTTTTCTTTTGCAATTTTTTTTCCTCGATTAAGGAGATTAAATTTGCGATATTACGGCAAGACGCAGCTTAATATTCTCCCTTCCTAAGCATTACTTTTTAAATTTACCTTTTCCTTTCAGGATTACCGATGTTGTATCCATTTTTCAGGAAAGCTGTCGTCGAAGCCTGGGATCATTTTCGGCATGTAACGCGATGGTCATTTTTCCATAATGGGATCCGCCCTTCTTTCCAACGGGAGGAGCACCCCGTGTCGGTTGTCTTCAATTAATTACCTAATACTTTTGTTATTCGGATACGGCATTCTCCATCGGCAACCCGAGAGCGTGCCGTCCTGTTACGACGGGGGTAAGAGTGGGAAAATGTATTTAAAGTTTTCTGTAAATTGTTCTCATTCTGTCAGCTGTGTTGGTGATGACGGCGACAGAACGAGTCCCCGAACTGTTGGCTTTCTGCCATCATTGACACTACTGATAGCTCGAGAATAATTTGCGGTGTTCGTTCGCACGAAAACCCCTAATGTTGTATGTTTTGAAGTTTTCTTAATTTATGGGGTTTTGTTCAGCTTCGAAATTATGTGTTTGGGGGGAAATTATGGTATCAATTCGAGAATGATTAGGGAACAGAATAATATGAGGCTTTATGTTTGATTTCTGGAGAATGTGTCTTGCGTGTTGGTTTATGTTGTTTGCAATTTATGTTAGTTTTTCTTTCCAAGATTTTCATTTCTGTTGTGCCACGGACAGCAGCGTCCTTGTCAGTGGTGTATTATTTAGAAGCTGTGACAAGGCGTTTTTTCCATTAATGTTTGTTTGCAATTATCATTTTGCTACATGGCTAAGTGATTTTATTAGGAAGAAATGATATATTCGTATGAAGGAATTATGAGAATATTTTCATGAGACACCGAGGGTTCATCTTACGTGGGTGGTCATCTTAAAATTTTCTAAACACGTTTTGCACTGTTGTTTGGAAAGCGGAAAACAACTGAAGCCTTTCACTTGTTGGAATTCAACCCAATCCTAAATTTAACGTTTAATAAAGCATTTGTAATAGATTAACCAATTAACTAACCAATTTGCATATCTCTAGTTTCAGAACACAAAAGCCAAGACCGATAGCTAGGCGTTCAGATGATCCGGTTGCAAACCAGAGGAACTTAGTCCACATTGCGAATACAGAATATTACAAGATCAGCAGACGGGAAGTTCCATAGAATTACATAAGAATAAACTGGAAATGATTTTGAATACATACCGAGAAACCTGGTTTACAGTTTGTTATTGCGGCTCGCCGTGCCTTATAGGCAACTTGCTCTATATTGCTCTGCTGCGTTGAGTGTGAATTCCATCTGCAGGCGCTATCGGAGGCTGGTGTATTTTTATAGCAACTTAGTGACGTGAATGTGCACACAGTATTGGAAGGTCTATAGCAGGTAAAACAAGTGAAGAAATAGTTGTTACAGTAGTGGGGTTTAGAAGTTCTGAAGACCCATTTTGCTGTCATAGCTACGGGTGTTTTCAAACGCGTTGACCCTCTAAATGTTACATGGAGACATCAATATTGCACAGTACCAATTGCTTTTTGGTCTCCATGACGTAATTTGTGTGATAAAAACACAGGCTTGACTTGTTGACCGAGCTGCTGGTATTCGTTCCTTGTTTTTTTATGCTGTCTTCTGAGTGGTCATATTGTGACCTCAAGCTAATGGGCATGCCAAACTCAACGCAAAAACTGTTTATTTACTCTCTTGGTTCCTGATTCGGTCAAGATTCGCCAGTTTGGACACTGAAAAATAACTACCAATGGCTGTTGTCAATGTGTTAAAACACTGGATCTATTTTTCTGTAAATGTGCTATATTAAGAACTTGCTTGGCTGATCTACATACGTTCTCTTGTGCTATAGAGAGCCACCGGATGAGCCTCGCTTAATAGAGCATTCGCAACTGGTAGTCAGCAGGGGGGAAGTTTTCTGTGCTTCCAGTACTGATAGTAGTACTAAACAAATGCTGAAAATTGAAAAACAATTATAAATTTATTTGTTGCAGTCAAACACAACAATATTTTATTGTTTAACTTAATGGCAACAAGTTTCGGTCATTAGACGATCATGAGCCATTTTTACGTAAAATTTAAAACAGTCACTAATTGCTAAGCTAGACGCACACACGCATAAGCCGAGCCATCCCAATACATCGAAAAAAAACTCACGGTTGCTATCTTATCATAAAAAACTAAAATTTACAGTGAAGTCACAGTAGATATCCGTCTTCATAAGGAGACGCCTAACAGTTATTAACACGATCTACCAGCACCACCCAGTACTCGGCATATACGAACTCTGTGCCTAGCAGCATATACCATAATTTGTAACTAAAGGCAATATATATTTAATTTGAACACAGCCCAAACTAAGTGTTGTGTTATTATGTTTCGATTTTAACTTCAGTTTCATTTCAGATCTTCACACAACTATTGTAGCATCACAGGCAATATAACTCAAGGCTTATTAACAGATTTTTAACACTGGTGTAAGTTCTATAGGATCCTATACGACATTGAATTTAATGTGCACTACATGTGACGTGTTTTAAATTGTATGTAAAGATGGCCTGATGATGGTATAATGACCAAAACTTGTCGCCAGTAAGTTAATAACAAAATATTGTTGTACTTGAGCGAAACAAATCAGTTTATTATTGTATTTCAATTCTGTAACGCAACGGCAGTCCTCTGTAAAAAAAAGTTTGGCAATCTTTTGTATCATTTATGCATCAAAAAGCTCTTCATGTTTACAAGTGATGTAGTATAAATCGAATTGCGCAGATGTCAATGGTTTTTCTTGTCTGTGTTGTGAGTCATGATAAGTGACATGTCTTGGCAGCAACCTTGTCGTGCAACTTATGAAACAGACGTTTAAATATTACGATTACAGCTGCTCGTTTCCTGGTGTCAGTCTTCCGAACTCCCTCTCTGCGTCTCCTACTGTAACACCTCCTTCACTCTTCACGTTTTGAGCCCATTCCAGAACCCACCGTTCATTCCTTCTTCCAACATCAAGGATGATGAATGACTAGAAATGTCAGAGTTGCCTACGAGGATATAACAAGAAAGAAACTTGAATGGCGGAAGGAGGTCTTGTATATAAATTACCGCACTCTCAAACTTTTCATTTTAAAGCTTTTTAAACACATATTTTGGGATGGATGGAGATACTTTACACATTTAAAACTTTGTTCTTTTCCTCTGGGTTGTAACTGGAGCCTGTAACTCTTGTAGCCATAAATCAGAGCGTGTATTCGTCTGTCTGTAACCGTGCATCTCATTCTTTATCTTTCATTGTAGGGGCAAGGAGGATAAACTGTCTTGTACCGGTTAGTGGAATGAATTATATGAGTCTTGGTACTTAATGGTTATGAGGGGACTGTGAAAATATCATTCTTAATAATTTTGAGCCGCGCGCTTGCGTTTCTTGATTTCTATTTTATGTCCTCTGCTACTAAGAGGTACAGCATTTCTAAAACTCGTGTCGTGCAGTTTGTGTTGTTCGCATGTAGGCTGTGTCGGGTAGTCAGGATTCTTAAATTCTTTACCTTGTCTTCCCTACGTGTGTATATTGCCACTAAACGATTTTAAACTCCTTTAACAGATAATGCGCGCGAATATTAAAGTATTTCTATGCCGTGGGACGTCTTAATGTCTCTTATCCATAGAAATGGTTGTTCTGTATCGTCATTTTATATCTTTGACATCTTAGATATTGATTCATGAAGTAGATGACGTAATACCTGGAAGTCAGAAATTATCACGGATGTTTAAACAAGAGTGAAACTATATTTTCAAGTTAAGAGACAGTGACATTTAATCACAGGGCAGATAGAGTCGGTTGAAGCTTGATAAGTGTGTCAGTTTCCGCACACAGAAAGCAGAACACGCGGCGAGTGTATGTTATCCATTTTGAGTATTCGGTGAGTCGGTCTAAATTAAATGCCTTGGAAAAATTTTGAGAAAGATTCTCATGTATGAGACAGTGTATTACAATTGATGTCGAAAATCATGCAAAATAAATTCAACCAAGCAAGAAAAATTACTCTGCATATATACTAGGATATAGTCATTTTGAAGAAGATGTTAAACACAGTATTCATTTCAATAATTTCAGGTAGGGGTGTATTTTATAGTATCCTTGTTGTTGCAATTAGTACAGTTTTTAATAGACCTGTAGTAGTTATAGTTGAATAAGCAAAATAACTTTCCCTCTAGCAGTTAATGGGTACGTTAGAACTGAGGATAAACTGTGGAAGATATTTAAATTCCGCACCTACAATAACCAAGATCGTGTGGATGGATTTATCTTACGGGAAGGAATCGCAGTTGTTCAGACTGGGTGTCAGGAACATATTTTCACTGGAATTTGAGTACCATGTTAAATCCAGTTAGAGTGGTCATGTCAACTCTTGACATCTGGAGTCATTCAGAAATGTCATGCCCAACTTCGGCACGTTGTAGGCGAAGAACACTCGAGTCAAAAATAGAAGCCGTCGTTGTATAATGTGCCTGGTAATAGGCGGTGTGAATTATTTGTGTGCCCGGCTGAGGATGTTCTGGCTCCGTGTTACATGTCCCTAGCTGCCGGCATGGTGGTGTGTGGGGGGGATTGTTCTGCATTGTAGGACTGTAGTCGAGAGTTGGAGGGGGGGAGGGGGCTCGATTTATAGTTTTACCCTAAAAACGTTTAAATTGCGAGTGAAGCGGGGTATGAGTTAGTAGGGGAATGTTGGTAGCTTGAATATCGGAGCTTCTGTCCTCGTTTGTTTTGGTGTAATGAGTCTGTAATTTAGCCTTTGTAGCTGTGAGGTACAAGCTTTTGCGACAACTGACAGCCGTACAGATTTCTGTTTGTGTGGGTCGGGCGTGTACTCACGGTTATGACGGAGATATTAGTCCTGTAAGGAACTCTGATATTCAGCTACAATCCACAGGTTACTCAAGACATAAATACTGAGTTCTGAATGTGCTGTTTTATTGTCAGTGATAAGGATAATTTCAGAGCATATCCACAACAAACGTGCAGCACCATGCGTTATGAGAACTGCGATAGTAATATAAAACCAGACAGGCAATGTACGCGTAATGTCCGTTGCAACCATTGTTGCAGTGGAAAAGCAATAAGTATTACATACTGTGAGTTGCTGTATTAGTGGCTTTTGTTATCCAGAATATAACGCGTAAGCACCATATTGTCAACTGCAGCCTTTCCAGATCTACAGAATTTTTCCCCATTACCTCATAAACGGCTCGATTTCCGAAAAAAGTTATTGAGCAAAAAATATGTGTTTTGATTTTCTGTACAACTTTTGTCTGAATTATTTCTTATTCTAACAAGAAATGAAAGCCGTATGATAAACAATCTATATAGGTCTTCGTTTAAAGTACTCGTAGGTACCAATTATTTTTGCCCCATTTTAATGCAACTTTAATTTTCCCGACAGGGTTTCGAAAAATACTGAAATACAATATTTTAATAAAATCCGTCTAGTGGGAGCGGAGTTGTTCCATGCGGACAGACGGACGGACAGTCAGAGGTGAGGAAGCTAATAATCGCTTTCACAGTTTTGCAGAAGTGCGAAGTAAGAACGGTATTTAAATCAACGAGGATACCCGGGGTAGATGCTGCGAGCTCCCAGCGTATGTTACTTTGCAAAGTATAGTACAATCCGTTTTCAGTGGATTCAAAGCTTACCTGAAGCTACGCCTTCATTTGTCCGTAATCGTACATGTGTGGTATTCTATTGCTTTGTCTCTTGCGGCGCTCTCTTGTAGGCGTAAACATTTGAAAGTTAAACATAGGTATTGCTGTGCAACTAATAGAGACACGGCTTATGCGTGGCGCACGCGCACACACAAGAAACACACTCTTTCCACCTCACAGGCTAAAATAGCACGATTTCGGAGCAGTCCGCTGCTGTGCCTGTAGAATCTGTGGTGATCATAACACCAGCAATGACAGCCTCGCACCCAATTCTTTGCGCCCTGCTAAACTGTAATTTCATATGCAACGTAAATGTAGGTCACTAATCATAATTTTTTTATTCCAGGCGATCACTATTTGTACAGCAACAAACGTCAATTTGTGATAAATTGAGCTTAAATTCTTTACACATCTCTAGGTCTTTAAAATCCATTTCAATATCCGTTTGTTTGATACAAAATCTTGGTGCAGAATCGTCACCCAATATCGCGCGAAGCATATTCTCTAAGATCTGAATCTTAGTTATTCACACTGAGAGTGTTACCTCAGACACTGTCACTTCGCACTGATAGTCTTTTATTCTAATCAACTGAAGTGCAGTTAATCTTCTTCCAACATAATTCTTAATGATAAATTTACCTGCGCAAATGACGGTCTTCTGGGAAGTGACGTCTTGTTTCGTACACGTTTCGGAGGCAAATATTTTCCCAACTTCGGCGTCGAAACGAGTCCTGGCGGAGTAAATCGAGTCACGGAGTAGGGAGACGAGCAAACGGAATCTGCATTTGGGAAACGATGGAGCCCAGACAAGCAAGTGGGGAATGTAAGCGTTGCAAAGAGCAGCCCTCGGAAAAAAAAGAAAAAAGAATTGCTTCACCAGCAAGGAAGAGAAGCGACCCTTGTTCTGGTAACGAGGAGGAACACCCACTTTGCAAGAAATAGAAGGCACACCTGTTTCGTTCAGGAAGAGGAGGCACACTTGCTCTGACAATAACAGGAACACCTGTTTCAGATGTGAAGGGAAGTCCCAAGTTTTTCGGCAAGGAAAAGAAAGCGCTCCTGTTCCGACAGTAGAGAGAAAGGGAGCACCAATTACGAACAGACGGCCCACTTTTTTCTGAAGGGAGAGGAAATGGGGCACTCTTTCTGCAAGGAAGGGAGAGGGATTATTCTTTCCGGAAGTGATAGAATGTTTGCCTGTTATGGCAATGAAGAGAAGGCACACCTGTGTCAGCAAAAAAGTAAATGCATCAATGCACAAGCTGAGAGGGCGGCAAGTCAGAGCCCTAGGCTAATATGAATTGTATGAAACAAGACGGTTTTGCCTATAAGGTCGCTAATTCGATATGACACCTACCTCCCACAATGTCCACACCCTTGATCGAGGAGTTTAAAAATTATGCATTCACATGTATTTCGTGTACTAAAATTATGTTGTTAATTAACATGTTATCCATAAACACAAACAATTTCGAGCCGAATGATATATAATATATATCAATACACGAATAAATGAGAAACAACAAAAAGTTATCTGGCTGCGTGTGAACAATTATCCACGTATAGAAAACTCTCGCGATAATTAGGGGAATTATGGTTGTTATCAAATTAACTTTAACTCGCGATCTCAACAACCATCAGAACATAACAAATTTGTCTTCGCCCAGTGAATTCTGTATTCTTGAACATCGGAGTGGTTTATACATTGTCAGAGAGTTTGTTCCTTTCCTTATACCCAATACATTCTTAGCCACTTAACTAAAATCCACAATTTTGGGTAAACCATACAATATTTCGCCTCTCCCCTTTATGGTAATGGTAACAACTCGGCCCACGCAATTACTGTAGAGTTGTGCAATAATAAACATACATGTAATACAGCCTACAGTCTTATCAATTATTGCACTGTTTGACTTCTACAATACACAACATATTTATGTAAATAAGGATTAAGAATTTGCAGCCTTCAGGTTACAAATTAGGGTTAATGAGATGGGTGGGGTATGTTGCATGTACGGGGGAGAAGAAAAATGAATGCAAGGACGGAAAGCGACTATTTGGAAAACCTCGGTGTAAATGAGAGAATGACAATTTCAATCCCAGATTAATGGGATTGTTGGGCGTGGACTGCATTCATCTTGCTGTGAAAAAGTGCAAGTTACAGTCCCTTTGTGAACACAGTAATGAAGTTTGGTTTTATAAAGTGTGGGGAATTCTTGACTAGGTGAGGAACAACAACGTACTCTAGATTGACTCTGATTCGTGGAGTTGGTTAGTTAGCCTTACGGTTATTCTTACAGCCTTTCTTCTCGCTGACCTAAGAGGATCCTGTCCACTTTAACCAGGAGTACTGAGTCACGTAGCAACCTCCTGTATATAAATTACTTACTTGCTTCTTTAGAAGCTTACTGCTTCTCAGCTCGTCAAGAAATTCCTCGCATTTTATGAAAACCGAAGGTTCATTACCGCTTTACAAATGCCAGCCACCGGTCCCTATCCTGAGCCAAATCACTCCAGTCCATGCCCCCATCTCATTTACTGAAGATCGATCTTAATATGTATTATCCTCCCATCTACGTCTGGTTATTCCAAGTGGTCTCTTTACCTCACCCACCAGAACACTGTATGCACCTCTCCTGTCTTCCAGATGTGTGATATGTCTCGCCATCTCATTCTTCTAATTTGATCACCCGAGCAATATTTGGTGAGGAGTTCATATCATAAAGCTCCTCGTTATGTAGTCTTCTCTACTACCCTTTTACCTTGTTCCTCGTAGGCCAAAATATTCTACTCAGCACAATATTCTCAAACGCCCTCAGCCTACGTTCCTCCCTCAATATGAGCGACCAAGTTTCACACCCATACAAAACAACAGGCAAAATTATAGTTCTGTGTATCTTAATCTTTAAATTTTTATATAGCAAACTGAAGACAAAAAATTCTGCACCGAATGATAGCAAGCATTCCCTGACTTCAATCTGCGCTTAATTTCTTCCTGAAGAGAAATTTGATTTGTTAAGGTTGTTCCCAAATATTTGAATTTTTCCACCCTTGCAAGAGAACTATTATCAATTTTTATATTGTGCCTTCGTCCTGCATTCTGATCTCGAAACATGACTATGTACTTAATTTTATCAGCGTTTACTTCTAGACCAGTCTCCTTAGTAGTGACTACCAAAGCTTCCGAGCTTTCCTCTATAATACGTATGCTTCCTCCCAATATATTAACATCATCGGCATAAGCAAGCAGCTGATGTGTACCATTTAATTTCAAGCCATTCTAGTATACCTCAACCCTCCTAATGGCGTACTCTAAAGCAAAGTTGAAGAGCAATGACGATGAAGCATTTCCTTGTTTCAAACGATTCCTAAGAGGAAACATGTCAGACAAATGCTTGCCTATCCGGACTCTGCTCTAGGTTTTATTCAGATATTCTCATTAGCCTTACCAGCTTCATGGGGATACCGAACTCAATGAGCATTTTATACAAGACCTCCCTCCTAACTGAATTATAAGCTTTCTTGAAGTCTATAAAGAGCCGATGCACTGATTCGTTGTATTCCAATTTTTTCTCAAGTGTTTGACGAATACACAATATATGATCAGTAGCTTACCTGCTGCGTCAATCTTCACATTGATGATCCCTAATAATTTCGTTTGTATGTGGAGTTAACCTTGAAAGCAGGATGTTGGATAAAATTTTGTACAAATCCGGCAAAATTGATATCCCCCTGTAATTAGTACAGTCTATTTTATCGACCTTCTTGTAGATAGGTACAATGATCGAATCCTTCCAGTCCTCAGAAAATTCCACCTTATTCCAAATAGAAATAATAAGTTTATGGATTTCAAAGCGAATTGTCCTACCCCCTGCTTCAACAAATTCTGCTGGTTTTTGATCAATAGCAGGTGATTTGTGGCTTTTGAACTTTTCAGTAGTCATCTCAACCTCAAAGGCACTCGGCTCTGGCACTTGTGGCTCTGCTGTTTGTATTTCTGTCTGCCCAGCGTCATTAACCCCATGCACATTCAGTAGCTGATAAAAATGGTTCCTCCACCTAAGCAAAATACTCTGTGAATCTGTAACCAATCGTCCATCTTATCCTTTACTGTATTAGTTGTAGGCTTGTAAACCTTATGAAAATCTCTGATTTTTTCGATCTTACTGTTAGTTTCAAGTTCATAAATTTCAGCTTTCAGATTTTCCTTCTTTTTTCCCCCTCCATGTCCACTATCTTCACGTCTTACATTGTTTAGATTATCTACGTTACTTTGGTTTGGAGCCTGTAACCAATGCATTTTAGCCTGCTTCCTTTGATCTAAAAAAACGTATTCATTCTTCTTCAAACCTTGGCTCATGCTGCTTCAATTTATACAGACCTAGACTCCCAGTAGATTTGATTTTGATATACTTTTTATTGTTTTCCGAAGCCCTATTCGTGTCTTCTCTATCACTTAAATTCTCCAAAGCCCCAAACCTGTTCGAGATCTTAATCCGGTACTGTTTCATAACGTCCAGCTCATTTAGCTTCCTGAGATTAAATCTTTTCCCATCAAACGTTTGTACTGCTTGTTTACTTACAACTAATCTTTCCCTAACTTTTGCAACCATCAGATACTGATCAGTATCGCATTCAGCTCCCCTGAAACTTCGTACTTCCAGAACACTCGATTGCCATCTCCTGTGTGATCAATCTGGTTGTGAGTCTTCCCATCAGTAGAGGTCGGGTATACACCCGGAATGTTTCGGTGCGGGAACATCGTGCTCTTAACAATCAGATTCTTTGATGTGGCAACGTTTACTATTCTAACACCATTATCATTAATATCCTGATGTAGACTGTCATTCCCAACTGTCAGTTTGAAAATATCCACTCTCCCCAGTTTTTCATTAAAACCTCCTAATAGAATTTTCGAACGGTACTTAGGAAAATTATAAAAAACCTATAAAAACCCTGCTCTAATTCCTCATAAACACTGTCTTTTGAATCATCACTTTTCACCTCTGTTGCTGCATGCGTATTCAAACCAAAGATGTTACACCAGCGACCTCTCAGAACTATATATGACATTCTATCATTAACAAACTCTGCTCAGTTAATCATGATACCATTCTGTGGCGTACCAAAAAAAAACTCTTCCCAATTGATTTTTTTACCTGTTACATACAAAAAAATATGATCCCCCTGCTCTTACAATGCCCCTTTTATCCCACTCAACCTCAATGAGCACCCACTACATGTAACTTATGACTTGATAATTTCCTGGCTACCGTTTAAGTGAACCTGTCCTATACAGGCTCCTTACATTCCGTGTGACAAATGTCGTGTCCCTTTTCCACTGCTTAGGTCGTACCGAAGGATCAGTCCAGACCCTAGGCACGTGTATCTGTATATCAATTAGAGAAGTAAATGCAAGGGGCCAAGCGCACACCAAACTCGAAGGATAACAGCTTCATCGTGTATGTACAATCTGTTTTAGTTAACAGACTAGTTAGTTACTGGTAGTAGATCTGAATGTAAATGTTTGTTCGAGGGAGACCCTCCACCTAGTTACGCTTCTCGCTTCTTCTTTTGGTTCCTCGCCAGAAAGGGGATAGGATTTAACAAGCTATTGTTCAGATAACGACTTTGGTCTACTGGATTATCCCCTGCGGAGTTTCCTGTGGTTCACATTTTAAATTATGTTCAGTGTGCTATTGTTGCTAACCCGCTTTTTACTCCTTTCTCGTATCTTTGACTATCTTGATCTTACACTATGACTGGATTAACACGAATAAAATGGGAGAGACCGTCAAAGGGACTGAATACCTTTCCCAGAGTAACAGTGACATTAACACTGCTGTGGGTTTTGTTCCGCCTTCGTACGAGTATTATCACATTCAGTATGGCTTCGATTTCTTGGTCATTTTTGCTGTACGAATCTGAATGATGGTGACAGCCCGTGGTTGTGGTATATTGGTGGGATCTGTATGTTCATAGCCCGTTCCGTGCATCATTCACTGTGTTCCCCACCGGACAGATTGATATAGTTGGTAGTCTGTATCTCGGGAGTCTGAAACTGAAATCTTACGCGGGCCAAATTTGAAAATTTGGTGCTGTTCTTCTTTTATATAATAGATATAATTTAGAATATATTTATTTCCAATTAATTGCATGTATGTTGGTCAGCATGTTTATTATTACTTTTCTGACATGTTTCTACTACTAATTGTAGCTATCCTCAGGGAGAATTGATACTTAGGAGCGTTTGATGCTGTAACACATCATCGTGAATTGTGCTTAGTAAATGATAGATTATAAAATTAATTGGTTAAAGTATCAATATTTGGTATTAAACAGTTACTAAAATTAGGTTAAAATTGTACAATATTTGTATTGCCTTCTACTTTCTGAATACAAAATGGTTTTTGGTCCAGTATATATTACTGGTGCTGTACTGGATTAAGTATCCAAATAGGATACACGAGAATTACTTGCTGAAAAGAAATATGTATGTGAATAGAAACTCACACAAATCATATGCAACGTAACCTGATTTCAGAAATTGTTTAATATTAAATAATATTTTAAGCATTTAGTTTGATAGTGTATCATTTACTAAGTATAACTGCCGATATATTTCCGCATAAAACGCTCCTGTGTGTCGACAGTCTGCCCACAAGGATGGCTATTGTTATTAGCTGAAACATGTCGTAGAAGTAATAATATACATGTTAACCAATAGATAATGTTGAAGTATATGATGGGTGGAACATAATTTTCATCGCTATACGTGTAAGTATTTTGTTAAAAATTAATCTCGATATTAATATGTTTCCACTTTATATTATTATTATTAAAACTGTATTATTGCAGTATTGTCTCTTTCCTAACATACCTTCGTTACCCTCACATATCCACTACAAGAATTCCTTAAAGGAATTGTTTAGGAAACACTGTTGCACTTTATGCTGCAGTTAACCATTTAAAGCCTAAGACTTACTTTATGTACCCCCAGCTTTAACATTCAGAAATTCTGTGTTCTGCCCACATTGCATTTATGTGTTTGCGTGGATCTTAAAAAAAACAGCGATTATTTCTCTATTTTCTATACAGCATTAACTTATCGGTTTTTATAACCGAGGCAGAGAGTGTTTTTTGCGCGGTACGAACTGGCTCTTCAAATCAGATACAGTTTCGTCCTTAAAGGGTTAGCATAGATTCTTGGCTTGTCATCATTTGGACGAAGTATTACTGGACACCACCTTCCTTACAGATCTAATGTTTACATCCGTTAACGGACATCGGCTTTTCATCTTATTGTTGTTTAGAACAGAAAAGCATTGCTAATACACGAGCTGCTGAACTTCGCAGTCATTCTGTACACAATACTGCTTAGTAGGGGGAACTTTTTACTAGAAAAGTACGAATAAAATTTACATTTTTTGCAGGAAACTTATCTTTCAAGGTTTGTATCGTACTTTAAATTGAATAATTCCATTCGAATATGTTCTGGAGCCTTCTCAGCGTGTGCTGTTAGAGGAAAAGCAAACAACATAAATTGCGGTTCATAATTTTGAAGCCCTGAAATTTTATACTTTAAACTTTGTACGTAAAATATCTGTAGATAGTATAAGATGTTTAAACATCCATCCATGATTTTATACATGCTTTATTGATGTAAAGTAAATCCCTGAACATAATCAAGATGGATCGAAATATGTCGCAGTTCTGATGGATTGTGTATAAAAATATAATTTTAAGATTAGTGCATTTGTCCGTTTTGTTATGTGAATTGTCAGTTCAGTTTGGTAATTTATTAACAGTCTCTTTATGCGACTTACTGTTACCAGACGTTGGTTTGTATCGGCCTTCCTTCCTTTCTAGAATATTCTAGATTGATCAACAAATCACCTTTACGTGTCCCTTTCACGCTTCATAAGTGCCCTTTAACTAAATATTTACTTATGCCCTTCTTCCCTCTTTTTTTAGTTCATTCAATAAATTCAAAAACATTTTTTAGAACTGGCACAGAGGTTACTATTCATCGGTATGGATACATGTGAATACAGAAGACTGGCGTGTTGTACTAGTCAGAGGTGTGTGTGCGAAACTTAGTTCAGTATTAGTTTTCAGGCAAAAAGAGACAATACAAAAACGAGAGAAAGAGGTGCAGTACAACGAAATGGACCTCCTCATCCTAGATGTCTTGGGAAGGACAATCCTTTAGAAAGTTTGGACGATGACGACTGTTGTCAGGCTGATGAGACAGCTGTAGATCAGCAGCAGGCACAGTCTCCTATATCTGTATTGCCGGCTGACATACCCTCACAAAATTACGTCGGAGATGAGAACACGAGTACGTACACTGGCTGTAGACACACCGTTCCTGTCGCACACTGAATGATGTTCTCCTGTACCTAGCCAATGCAGTTCTATTTGTAGCAACTGCTTCTCACTTAGAGCGCGACTTCGGTTGGTTACCCGGCGCAAAAGGGTCTAACCATGCTGAGAAGTTGTTCTGTCTTCACTGAAGTTAGACGGAACCTGGCGGCTTATTCATAACTCCCCTCCATCTAACCATAATTCACTCTGCTTTTGTAAATTCTTTGTTCCCGAATCACCACAAGTTCATTCTCGCATTCATAATCACTGGGCCAAATACTGGCACAGTTTTAAACCAAACGCAATGTCCTCACTACCCTACTGCATCACACAGTCGTCTAAACATGACTGTGACAGGAGAATGTCTTTCTGAAACAAACCCTTGTCAAACGGCTCAGATTTGTCTGTCATTGTGATGCAGTTTACTAGTCACTTGTCATTTCTCGTTCTGTGAAACAGACTCCAGTCATTATTGCCATTCTGACTAGTATTTTCATCTGTCATGACAGGACTTGTCCGCTTCGTGAAACAGGCTTCTGGTACCCTTCGTCGATTTCTGTCGCAGCAGAACAGATTCTCATGCAGTGTTCTTGAATGCACTTAGGAAAAATAGTTTCTTGGGTTTCAGTTGCCAAATAATGATCACATTTATATAAATTTTACTGATTTTCCACAATATAACTTAATTTTGAAGGACGTAATGCTATGAGACTCCCCCGAATAGGCTTACCTGTGCCTCATAGAGCTCTGTTAAGAGAAATCTAGTGGCCTGTGACATCCAAAAGGAAAGACAGATAATTTATCCATCCTTCATAGTCCAGATGTTCAATTCTCCTGCTGTTCCTGTCCATAAATAACTTTATAGCCTGTGATAAATTAAACAACTATGGCAAGAACGTATCCGGACTTGACGACTTTATTTCTTTCTGTGGCGCTGCAGCACAAATAGGGCCTATGCCGCCTCTTGTTGACGTTCCTAGATCACGCACAATTAGACACACACACGCGCAGTAGGACTCCTCTAAACGGGTGATCAGCTCGTAGAGAACGCTACCTAAATACGAGTATAACACAACAAACGCAAGACACGAACATCTATGGCCTCAGAGGGATTTCACACTTGCGTTCTCAGCAATCAAGTGGCTGCAAATATACGCCTTAGATCGCTCGGCCGACCACTTCATATGAATGTGGTAAATTGACACTATTGACTTTCTGTTTCTCAGAATAATTCTACAAATCCTTGGTGATTAATTGCATTGTCACCAATACAGTTCACAGTTCTAAGAAGAGCATGTATTACTTGAGTCGTCTTCAGACTTTAACACACATTGCTGCTTAATGAAGGATACAATGAATACTAAAGAAAGACTGAAGAATAATAACCAACTAGATGCTACTTATTTTTTTATTGTACTTCTCATAGGTTCAACATATTTCGGGCACTACTGTGCCCATCATCAGGAGCTCGCGACTATAATGTTGATTACCACATTGGTCGTTTCGTTCTTGGTTTGCTGTATGTTGGAGGTTAGGTGCGGGTAGGCTGGAGTAGTGTCCGGGCTGCAGCCCGGACACTACTCCAGCATACAGCAAACCAAGAACGAAACGACCAATGTGATAATCAACATTATAGTAGCGAGCTCGTGATGATGGGCATGGTAGTGCCCGAAACATGTTGAACCTATGAGAAGTACAATAAAATAATAAGTAGTATCTAGTTGGTTATTATTCGTCAGTTATCACAATGACGCACGGTCCAACAAACATCAAACTAAAGAAAGACGCCGTTCCTTGTGATTTTATCATTTTTTTTTTAATTTTCTGCAACACAATCACTTCTGCCAATCACAGCCGGATGCCCGTCACCAGCAAACCCCTTTTCCTCCAAGAGAAAACTTGTGTACTTAAAACAGTCACCAGTTCAGATCAAGTTCTTCACCACCTGCTTTTCCTTTCATAGGATCCAGATCTAAAAGTTCCACACTTCATTGACAGTCTTCATTGACTTCTCAAATAAAAACACCAAGCTGCACAACGTCCGAAACGTCTGTATCCTCATCAATTGCAATTCAGTATGCCACTAAATCGTTACATGTTTTTTCACACCGTCACTGTAGCGTGTGCCATCTTCCAAGTCATTCACGCCATCATCTACTGTATTTGTAGATACACTGATAGGATGGGAAAGCTGTTTTTCCCGAAACGATGCAGGGTACATGATTATATTGTGACTATTTCATTTGGCCGTATCTTGCACTATGGTGGTTTTAACTTGTTTTGTGATGTGTCGGTGTGTGTATGTTTGGGTTTTGTAATGTGTAGGCGTTTTGGTAATACGTGTACTTGTATTTACTGTGCTTTGTATTGTATGTACTGTGCTTTTTGTATTGTTTCGTTTATGTATATTCGTATTTGTTTTGTCTATACTAGTGTAAGGACTACTGCCACCGAGTGACAACTCAGTTGCAGGTGGTAATAATAATAATAATAATAATAATTTCTTCTGTCTTCATTGCTTTCCTCCACCTATGAATATTCGTCATTCGTAAATGGTGTAGCTTTCTTTTCAGTAATTTGTGAAATAGCAAAATTTGCATGAAAGTTTCTTCATTTGGTGTCGCAGCAACAGTAATTGCATTCTGCTTCTGTTGCAAATAAGGTTTAAGATTCTTTAATTCGTCTTATCTTATCTTCACCTCGAACAGCAATTCTATCTTTGCGTAAGGTTTAATAGTGACTGCGCGGATTGTGTTCTTTTGACACTTCCACCCCTTACTGCAAATGAGGAAAACAGTTTCGTTACACAATCCAGTAAAAATACGTTTTCCCATTTGTATTTAAATACGCGGCCCTCGTCTGCTATTTTCCTCTGCATCCTTTTTTTGACACACACCCACACACACACCACACACACACACTCACCCACACACACACACCCACACACACACACACACCCACACACACACACACACACACACACACACACCATACACACACACCACACACCCACACACACACCACACACACACACACACGCATTACAGAATACAAACAAAAAATATACCATGCAGAGAGCTAGCAAGGTTCGCTTAACAAGCAAATTTAATTACGGAAGAGACGAAATCCTACACGACTGCTTGCAGTGGTTAAGATCAACAACATACCGTCTAGCCCTCAAAATTACAGGCCGCAGGCCCGGTCAACATCCCTTTGTAAAGCGGAACTTACTCAGTAGATTTGTACTCTTTAAATTTTAGGCATATTATAAATTTGCAATAGGGCATTTATTTTTATTTAAAATTATTGCCAACAGTGATGGTGAAGCTTCTAGGCGAACTTACATGTTATTGCAGTTCTTTTTAATATTATTTTTCCTTGTGTTCAGTAATTCCTTGGCATTTATACTGTCATTTGTAAGGACCAATTTATTGTATTGCCCCCAAAAGGAAAATCATGGGAAATGTCCAAATTCTTGGCAGTAATTACCACTCACAGAACAGGGGTTTCAAGATGCTGTGTTCTTTGTGTTACCTGAAGCAGTGTTGTAGCTGTGCGTAACCTAGAGAAGGAGATAGAAAACCTTTTATAACTTCAAAGGTCAGTGATAAAAATCTTAAAATAAAAAATGCAGTAGGTTACTCAGCACTCGGGCTGGCCACACTATAATTAGATCAAAGTAATTGTTACTGTCGTACCTGACAGATTCACATTGACTTCTTTAGACTTGCCTGTCCGTTGCAGGCGTATTACCTTGAATATAGCCAAGATATTGTTTTATATCCCTAAGTAGCCACCACAAGTACGGTTATCTTTCCGTTTCAACTCTGCAGTTCAAACAAGGTTCTTTAAATACCCTTATGATTATTCATTCTAACCGGCCCATAATGTGAATGCATATTTGGGAGGTCGCCATTGCTTATTAATTCGTATCTTCTGTCAAAGAACCTTTTAACTGTAATGGGCAGCAGGTACTGGGTTTATCCTAATGCACATTTCGGAATAGTTGATATCGACGTATTAGAAGTCTACGAAGCATGCAAAGGAATAGATGAATACTGCCCTTACTGACTGTACAGACAGTGTGAAGTAAAAAGAGAGAAGTCGCCCTCTGCATGTCATAAAGATGTTTGGAGGAATGGGGATACAGCTTCACTCGTATTTGCCCTCTGTACTAGACGGGGCTGAGTGGTCAGCTACACACCTCCCACTTTATTCCAGCCGAAAACGCTTCCAGCACCTGTCGCGTAAGACTCTGTGTGGGTTCCAGAGTCGGTCTGGTAGATTCGAATTGTCTCTCTCCCCTGCCATGAATCGAACCACGATTAACCTAACGCTATCTCAGCATCCACGGGCAGTAATAAATACTTGCGACATTTCTTGAAAGTGTTGTAGCTCATGGAGTTACGTTTACAGGTGTCGACTACATAAAGTTATACATTAATATTTTCAACGCCGTCTGATTTCATTTCCACTTACTGTTTACAATTTTAGAAAGAATGTGAACTTGATTGTTTGACCCATATCTTGTACGAGTACAATAATTGATTTTAGTATGGCTAGCTACAGCATGTGCCGGTCCCAGTGGCCGCTCGGTCTAAGGCGTACGTATGCGGTCGCTGACCTGCTGGGGTTGTGGGTTCGAATCCCACCGGGCGCATGGACGTTTGTCTATTTTGTGTATGTTTTGTGTTGTCAGGTACAGGTCTCTGCAATGAGCTGATCACTCGTCCAGAGGAATCCTGCCAACTGTGGTGCCTCGTTGTATGTGATCTAGAAACCTCGTGAATGAGAAAGCCCGGGCCCACTAGTGGCTGTCGTGCAAAAAACAAACGAAAACGAACGCGGTACAGCGTGTAGCTTTTAGGCGAATACAGAAACCTATATAGTGAAAGACTTGTAATTGCAACAGACGTGTTATTTGTAATACCTGAAAGAGGAATATTTGAAATGAAGGAATTTAAAAAATGTAGCGGTAAAGGTGTTTAAAAAATAGCGGCAAGCAGGATTCAATTGAATTGAATTCAATTGAATGATTGTACGAGGCTTATTTAGTAAGTAAGTACCGTTTCGCTGTAAAAAAATCGAGTAAGGCTTCATATGATGTTTTATTGTTATCAGATTCTACATTCTTCGAACTATTTTTCCACATATTCGCCGCGATTATTGAGGCACTTATCTTATCGGGGCACAAGTTTTTGTATACCCTCCTCATAGGATGTGGCCGCTTGCGATGTTAGCCACTACTGACAATGTCATAGTAGAGTCCTTGAAATCTGAGGAAAGTGCAAGGTCAGATCAGAAATTGTGAAACGTCTGTCGTCACGCACTCTTTCGTTGACCTTGCGCACCAAGTCATCATTCACCAAAGATGGACGCCCACTTCGCGCCTCATCGTGCAAGTTCTTTCGTCCTTAATTGAACATCCGATTCCATTTCCTAACCGTGCTATCACTCATCGCATTGTCACCATACACTTGACAGATCTGGTGATGAATCTCACTTGGTAGCACATTCCTAGCGTTCAAAAAACGAATTGCAGACCGTATTTCATAGTCGGCGGCCCCTTCAATTGTCTTAAACATGTTTAACGCACAGGAACAAACATAAACATAACACGAATTTCACGAAACGGCGTCTGTGGCTTCTCAACTGATAGAGGAAGTCACTGCACATGCGCAAAGTGACAGTCTCGAGGATGCGCGAGAGATATGCGCAGATGGTACTTACTTTCCGAATAACCTACGTAGTATTGATCTTTTAAAAATTAAGCATATAAAAACATTTCAGAAACCTTAACCATTCTTATACAATAATAACTTATAATAAAAAACTGAAAACTATTATAAAGAGCAATTCTGGATTGAACAGTTCCCGTATTGTGCTACACACTGCCGAAGTATTAAAACATGGCCTGTTTCTTTTGATAGTACTTTGTTAAATTTTGATGACAATAGCCCTATACACACGTCAGTCTTCACTTGACTGTCGCAATTTGATTAGAACTGTGTTTGCCAGTGGGCGTGTGTTTATATACGAGGGGCGCTGATAAGTCCTTAGCCCGACCAGGAAGGAAACAAGCTACAACGACCAAACTCGGGATTTGTTCAACATGCTCCCCACGAAGCTCAATACACTTCGTAGCCCGTTGCTCTAACTTTTGCAAGTCACTAAAAAAAATTCGGAACTTTGACCGACCAACCAGGTCTCCGCAGCAACAATAACCGCCGCGTCGGACGAAAAATCGGGACCTTTCAATTGTTTTTTAGTCCAGAGAACAGATGGTAGTCCGACGGGGCCATATCCGGAGAATAGGGTGGGCGATCAAGATATTGGATGCCCAGGTTGGCCAGTTTCTTCTGGGTTGCAAGTGCCCGGTGAGCCGGAGGAACATTGTCGTGCAAGAACAAGACCCCCTTGGTGACCTTCCCGCGGCGTTTTCATTCAAAATATCCTTCAATTGCACCAGCAGAAATGAGTAATACTCCGCGTTGATAGTTTGGTCCTATGGAAGATATTGAATGAGGAGGATGCCGTCTTGATCCCCAAAAATCGAGTCGAGAAATTTTCCAGTGGATTTTTGCACTCGGCATTTTTGGGACCGCCACTCCATTGATTGTTACTTTGTCTCCAGGTCATAGTGATATAACCAGGTTTCGTCCATGTTTACGAATCGCGACAGGAAATCCTATGAATCGCGCCGAAAAAATGCCAAAAGTTGCTCAGACTACTGGCACCGTTGACGTTTTTGATCCGCGTTCAGGCATTTCGGGACCTGCTTCGCGTGGAGCTTCCGCATGTCCAAATCTACATGAATGGTGGTCCCAACCCGCTCACGTGAGATGCTTAGTTGTTCAGCTATGGATTTAGCCGAAGTCCGGCTGTCTTCCAAGATTAGCTCGTGAATCTTATCAATAATCTCCGGGGTGGTCACTGTTTTGTGTCGTCCATGATGAGGCGCATTACAAATGGAAAAATCACCACGTTTAAACTGGACCACCCAGTATTTGACGGTGGCATACGATGATGCATGTTCCCCTACTATTTCTGTCAGAATGGCGTGAATTTCCTTCGACGCCTTGCCTTACAGGAAAAAAACTTGATGACAGCTCGCGTCTCCATGTTGTTCAAAATCGCGCGCGTCGCCTGACATTCTTCCTTTCAGCCGCTGTAACAAGAAAAGACTTACAATTCGGTACATGACCAGACCCCTCTTTCCAACGACACTATCTATTCCGTCCTACGACATCGGTAAGTAGGTCGGGCTAAGGACTTACCAGCAACCCCTCGTGTATATATATATATATAACCCGTTGACAATCCACTGTTAAATATTGGTCAGAACACGTCCCGCATCCTCCATCTAGCATAGTATTGTGATTTATCGATCAGGATATGTGTGCCACACCCGATCGTGTACTCAGATATGTTCTGTTGATTGGAATGTGGCATAAGGTTCAGTTGGCACTCTTACGATATGTAGTGAATAGGCCGTACATCGCGCCTTCCAGCCAACACTCCAGTGTTATAACGTATTGATTAGGTCATGTGTGCCACACCCAATCGTGCATTCTGCTATCATTTGGCGATTAGTCTATGACATACGCTTAAGTTTCATTTGGCGCCCCTATGATATGTAGTGATTTGACCATACGAAGTGCATTTTAGCCAACACTGTGTTGCCTTAAGTTTATCACAACACGATAAGCACTCTAATTGGTAATCTACTGTCAAATATTGACCAGCATATCTCTGGCATAGCTCAGTCAGCATCCAAATCTGCTCTGTTGGTTAGAACATGGCCTCAACTTGATTGTTAAGCTGTCATCTAAATATGCCGTATTCAAATTGTTCTGTGACATTGCTTAAGACATGACATGACCTAGCAGGTACAACACTGGTAGATTTCTGTTAAGACGCGTGCCACAAGTGTGTCAAGCGCTCCCGTGTGATGTGCTGATTAGAACATTGAATTTGATATTCCATTTATATGTTTATTAGAACATGACGTATTTACGGATTTTCCACTACATATTGCAGTGGACCTATTATAAACGTGTACTATATATTCCGGTACGTTGATTAGATAGCGACTTACAAATACCTTACTTATCACTCTGTCACACATGCTAATTAGATGGAGCTTATTGAAAATGCATTAAATTTGCATGACCGCAGGGCACAAACAATAGAATGATAATGACTTTCCCATTGGACTTGCCGCCACATATGAGTGAGATTGGTTTGCGACTCTGTTGCATTATGTTGTGCTATTACGAACAGTGTGTGCATGGAAGCACTAATTTCTTGTATACAGAACACAGACATCCCACATACTGGATATCGTTCGAATTTCGGCCGCTGCTGGATTTGTTAAGGCTTGCTATATATATATCAAACCTATCAAACCTTACATATATACATATACATGTATATATACACGGGGGACACACGGTGGCGCAGTTGGTTGAGGCACTGCGCTTCAAGCCGGAAGGTCGCGGGTTCGATTCCCGATATTGTCATTGGATTTTTTCATTGACATAATCCTTCCGGCCGCACTATGGCCCTGGGGTCGACTCAACCTCTAACAGAAATGAGTACTAGGGATATTTCCTCTGGTGTAAAGGCGACCGGCGTGTCGGGCTAACAAACTTACCACCTCCATATGCCGATTTTAATGTAATCTGGGAGCCTCAACCTTCTGGAAGCCTGTCCAGGCCTTTAACAGGGATTGCTTTATTTATTTATATATATATATATATATATATAAGTGTGTGTGTGTGTGTGTGTGTGTGTACAAATAGGCGCAGTCTTTACCGTCCGTAATCGCATTATATGTACTTAATTAGGGCAACGCATTTCGATTTTATGCATACGTCTCATTAAGTTCGTTTCTACACAAGCACGTGACGTGTCAGTTATTGGCGAAAACGTGAAATTGTTAACTGCCTGCGATATTATCGATTGTGATAGAGGACAAGGTTCATTGCGCGCCTTATTCGTAATGAATAATTCATATAACTTTGTTCGACGTGTGATACACCACCTGACACTGGTTTTGTAATAAAATGAAATACGTTTCGCTGTTTAAGTAAATACCGCATGGTCTGTAGTGTCCGCTTTGAACATGTTTAGGATAAACACTGGAAGTCTTTGAGTGAATTCAATTCTGGATCGCTCCGGTGAAATGTATCTCTTTTGCGGAGCTGGAATTGCGTGTTTGGTACGTATAGTACCTGGGCTACTGGCTCAACGACCGAGGGAACTTGGTTCGGTTCCCGGGGGGCAAAGAATTCTTCCCTTCTCCAAAAAGACCAGCTGCTCCGGAACCCGCAGCTTCCTACTTGATTGGTACTGGTGGTTATTTCCCCGGGTGTAAAGTGGCCGGAGCGTGAAGATGACCTTCTACAGCCGTCTGATACCGTAAAAGTGGGCAGAGCTATACGTCTTCCCTCCCGATATGCCATCGTGGCGTGCACAGTGGAAATTTTATTTTTCGTACCTTTGGTTTGCACGTGGGCCGGGATAGCGCAGTCGGTGTAACGACTCCCTAAGGGCTGGAAGGTCCGGGTATTGAATCCCGGTAGTGGGCGAGATTTTCCGCATCCATCCAGACCGGCCCTGGGGCCTACCCAGCCTCCTATACAATGGGTACCGGGTCTTTTCCGGGGGTAAAGCGGCAGGGGCGTGGCGTTGACCATCCGCCCCCTCTAGCGCCGAGGTTAAAGAAAGAGTAAAGCTATACCTCTACTCCCCCTGTGAACCTTCGTAGCCTGTTCTAGGTTGAACTTTACCTTTGGCTTGCACAAAGCTGGAACTTACCGATTTTGTAAATGGAGAAACATTTTGTGACATGGTTAATATTAACAGATGGCAAGAGAACATTATTTTGGAGTACGTTTTGTGAATTACATTTCCCACATTGGATTAAAGAAGTACAATCTCTTGCGTTTAATCGCTAATTTCGCTCACAGTGTCTCTGTACATCCTAAGCGCATTATTTGTCACATAATTCGGTTGATTCCTGGTTAAACAATTCCACGAAAGCTTTTACATGTGTATGTAAACACACCAGTAGCTTTGTGTACGCAATAAATTAAGTCAAAATCAATGAGGCTTAGTCGGAAAAGATAATCTGTAACTCCGTGTGGGCCGAGAAGGCTTCGGCCTCTTACCAACATTCAAGGCGCCATATCCTGGAAGACTTGAATGTTCTAATTAAGTTAACTTTTGCCACCTGAGTTGGAATTAGGTAAATTTGTATCTGATCTATAGATTCGAAGGAGGTGGGTATCTAGACCACTGAGATAGGCAGAGTTATAACAGGTGTGTGACTCTAGAAGTATTTCGCAATAATACATGACTGACACACACACACACACACACACATGTCACACTAAAAACTACACTGATTTGCGTCATTAGTTTCTTTAATAATGTCTCCAAGTGTTAGTTAGTGCACTTTGTCGTCTGAGTGGGAAACCATGTTTGTATGTAAAGGTAGATTTCTTCCTGTAACATTCCATGGAGCCACACAGGGAGAGTAGAGTTATAACTGTACTCTTTCTTGACCTCGGGGCCAAATGGTTGTCTGTGGTCAACGCCACGCCCTGGCCACTTTACCCCCCGGTAAAGCACCCCGGAACCCATTGTACAGGAGGCTGGACGGACCCCACTGGCCATCGAACCCCAAACCGTCAAGCCCATAACGAGTCGCTGAAGAGTTTAAATATTAGGGAACAACTTTAAAAAATCAAAATTCTATTGCGGGAGAAATTAAGAGCAGATTGAGGTCAGGAAATGCTTGCTACCATTCAGTGCAGAATATTTTGTCTTCTAGGTTGCTATCCAAAAATTTAAAGATCAAGATTTATAGAACTATAATTTTGCCTGTTGTTTTGTATGGGTGTGAAGCTTGGTCGCTGACATTGCGGGAGGAAAGGAAGCTGAGGGTGTTTGAGAACATGGTGTTG
>Ga0131853_10002660_pt1 | contig 31963 bp, 27 predicted proteins | sample TergutLab28metaG_FD_92764 | JGI IMG/M metagenome (GOLD analysis project Ga0131853, IMG submission 92764) | Labiotermes labralis P1 segment gut microbial communities from Petit-Saut dam, French Guiana - Lab288 P1 (version 2) (version 2) | ecosystem: Host-associated > Arthropoda: Insects >... | reverse complement strand
TTGTGTGACCGTGCTGACCGCCGGGACGTTCCGGACCGACGTCTACGACCCCGCCTTCACCCAGACCCACGCCGTGCCGGACGGCCCCTACGCGCCGCACCACGCGGGCCTGGACCGCGCGGGTGAACGGGTCACCCGCAGCGCCAAGCCCCCGGAACAGTTCGCGGCGGCTCTGGAGAAGGCCCTTGAAACCAGGGACCCGTTCTGTCATCGCGCCGTGGGGGGAGAGGCGCGGGCGATGCTGATCGCCCGCCGCCTCCTGCCCCAGGCCGCGTTCCGGGCGATGACCCGCGCCGCTACCGGCCTGCCCCGCCCGAACGCTCTGCGGCCCTGACCAGCCCGGCCACGTCCCGGTCCTGGCCCCGGACCGTCAGCATGACCAGGCCGCCGGCCAGCAGGCAGACGGCCAGCACGATCGAGGTGGACATGAACCCGCCGCCGCTGGAGTCCTGCAGCCAGCCGCCCAGGTACGGGCCGACGAAGCCGCCCAGGTTGCCGAGCGCGTTGATCAGCCCCATCGCGCCGCCCGCGATCGCCACCGGCATCGCCCGTGACGACGCCGCCCAGAACGGCCCGTCGTAGGCCAGGGTCCCGCCCATGGCCAGGCTGACCAGGAAAATCGACAGCGCGGCGATGCTGCCCAGCGCGACCGACAGCACGAGGGCGACGGCGCCGATTCCCATGGCGAGCATGACGTGGAAGGAGTACCGGCCGTCCCGGTCGGCGGCCCGGGCGTTGAACCACAGGCCGACGATGGCGAATACGTAGGGGATCGCGGTCACCAGCCCGACCTCGACCGACCCGCCGCCGGTGACTTCCGTGACCACGTGCGGGAGCCACAGGTTCAGGCCGTAGAAGCCGACCTGGATGAGGAAGTACACCGCGACCAGCCGCCAGACCACGCTGCTGCGGAACACCTCGCGCATGCCCGCGCCCTGGCTGCCGGTGTTCTCCGCGGCGAGAGAGTCCTCGATGTAGTCCCGTTCGGCCGCGCCGACCCAGGAGGCCTCGGACGGCCGGTCGGCGACCATGAGCCACCACACCGGCGCGATAACGAACGGGAGCGCCCCTTCGATGAAGAACAGCGCGCGCCAGTCCGAGAATGACAGGATCCACCCGGACAGCGGCGCCGTGACCATGGACGAGATCGCGATGTTCATCATCCAGAACCCGTAGGCGCGGGCCCGTTCCTTCACCGGGAACCAGTGGCTGATCAGGACCAGGATCGCGGGCCAGATGCCGCCCTCGGCCACGCCGAGCAGGAAGCGCACCACCAGGAGTTCGGCGAAGTTCTGCACCAGGCCGTTAGCCATCGCCAGCAGGCCCCAGACCAGCACCATGATCCCGACGAACTTCTTCGCGCTCCACCGCTCCGCCAGGTGCCCGCCGGGAATCTGCAGGAACAGGTAGCCGATGAAGAAGATGCCGCCGGCCAGCCCTTCGCCGGCCTTGTCGATGTGGAGGGTCGAGCCGAGCCCGTCGAAGGCGAACGAGATGTTCGTCCGGTCCATGAACGAGATGACATACAAGATGATCGCGATGGGGATCAGCCGGCTCCAGCGCTTGGAGCCGATCCCGCTGGGAGCGGTAGCGGCGGCCATCAAGTCCTCCTTGACCTGAACGACGACCTGCGGTGTGCCCACCACGCTCACCCGCGGGCAGGACCCCGTCAACCCTCATAAGCCAACGAACTGGTGTAGAACTGGCGTATGCCAGCATTTCGTATCGCTGTGATCCCCGGTGACGGCGTGGGCCGGGAGGTGGCCGCCGCTGGCCGGACCGTGCTGGACGCCCTGGCCGGGGCGTCCCGGGGCGCGTTCGGATTCGAGTGGACCGAGTTCGACTGGGGCTGCGACTACTACACGCGGACCGGCCGCATGATGCCCGCCGACGGCCTGGACGAGCTCAGGACGTTCGACGCCCTCTACTTCGGGGCGGTCGGCTGGCCCTCGGTCCCCGACCACGTGAGCCTGTGGGGCCTGCGGCTGAACATCTGCCAGAACTTCGACCAGTGGGCCAACGTCCGCCCGGTCCGTTTCCACCCCGGCATCACCTCGCCCCTCCGCAAGGCCGACACGACACCGCTGGACTGGGTCGTCGTCCGGGAGAACAGCGAGGGCGAGTACGTCGGCGCCGGCGGCCGCAACCTGGCCGGCCGCGGGCCGGGCAGCGAAGTGGCGCTGCAGACGGCCCTGTTCACCGAGCGCGGCTGCGAGCGCATCATGCGCTTCGCCTTCGACCTGGCCCGGACCCGGGACCGGAAGAAGGTCTCGTCCGTGACCAAGAGCAACGCCCAGCAGCACGGCATGGTGCTGTGGGACGAGACGTTCGCCCGGGTGTCCCGGGACTATCCCGACGTGGAGACCGAGAGCGTGCTGGTGGACGCGGCGGCGGCGAAGTTCGTGCTCCGCCCGGAGGACCTGTCGGTGGTCGTCGCGTCCAACCTGTTCGCCGACATCCTGTCCGACCTGGGCTCCGCGCTGGCCGGCAGCCTGGGACTGGCCGCGTCGGCCAACCTGAACCCCGACCGCCGGTTCCCGTCCATGTTCGAGCCGGTCCACGGCTCCGCCCCCGACATCGCCGGGCAGGGCGTCGCCAACCCGGTCGGCGCGATCGGCAGCGCCGCCCTGATGCTCGACCATCTCGGGCTGCCCGGGGAAGCCCGCCGCGTCCGCGCCGCCATCGACGCCACCACCGGCTCCGGCCTCCTCACCCCCGACCTCGGCGGCAAGGCCACCACCGAGGAAGTCACCGCCGCCGTCATCGACAGCCTTTAGCCGCTTTGGCCCTCGGCGAGGGCGGCGAGGCGGTCCAGGGAGGCCTGGAGGCGCTCGGCCGTGGTCCAGCGGGCGCGGGGGAGACGGTTGCGGTCGGTGAGCCGGGTCCAGTCGTAGGTGACGGTGACCCGGGTCCGGGACTCGCCCGCGGGCTCGAGTTCCCAGCGCCACAGGTGGCCGGGCGGCCGCTTGCCCACCTCGGACGGCGTCCAGGCGATCAGGCGGCCCTCGGTGAACTCGGTGACGTGGTTGGTCCGGACGCCGCCGTTGGTGAGAGTCATCGTGAACACGTCCCCCGCCGCGCGGACCCGCTGCCCGGTCTCGGCGCTGCTGAGGTTGTCTTGGCCGTCCCACTCCGGCTGCCGGGCCGGGTCGGCGATGAACTCGAAGATGGCCTTCGCCCCGGCCGCGATGTCCCGGCCCGCTTTGACTACGCGCGAGGAGTCGTCAGTCATTTCCCCATCATCACACGGACACCCCGTGCCCGCCGGGCAAAGTTGTGCGGCGGATTCCCGGGGTCCGGGATATTCCGGGCGGGTTCGAAAAATCTTGTTATAGTCGGCGTGGGGAAAATGCGGCAGGCGTCACATTGTGTGGCAAATGCGGCGATTTGGAACGTTGAGTCACGGGGGTTTGACGGTATATGCGCGGCAACAGGGAACGCGGCACTAGGGAACGCGGCAATAGGGAACACAGCCGGGGCCGGACGTCGGACGACACGGTGCCGCTTGTCCGGGTTACCCCGGACATGATCCGGGCGGAGGAATCTTCCGGGGCATCCTCCGGCGGCCGCGGGCGCAAGCGCGCGGCGGTGGTCGGCGTCATCGCGGCGGCGGTGGTGGTCGCGGGAGCCGGCGCCGGAGCGGCGGCGATGACACAGATGCCGTCGGGCGGCGGTACTCCGGCCGCGAACCCCGCGGCCCGCACCACGACCGTCCGTCCCGCCGGGTCCCGGGCGTCCGCGGCAGTCGCGACCGCGCGCGCGGCCGGGGCGAACGCGCGGGGCGCGAAGACCCCGGCGGCCGGGCAGTCGAAGCCGGATACCCGCCACAGCGCCCGCCGTTACGGCGGGCCGGCCAGGGCGGGCGTGTCCCCTGGCGGGGCATCCCCGGCCCCGGGTGCCGACAGCGGGTCAGGGCAGGCCGGTCCCGGATCCGGGACCGGCGGGACCTCCGCGGGCGGCGACGGCGCGGTCTCCCGGCCGGCCGCCCCGGCGGCTTCGCAGGCGGCCCCGGCGGCCCCGGCCAGCCCGGCTCCGGCGGCTACCCCGACCGGCGATCCGCAGGGCGCCAATCCGCAGGGCGCCAATCCGCAGAGCGACGGGAACGGCCAGTAGGCCCGGCCCGCGCGATCGCGTCCCGGAACGGCCGCGGCCATGATCGCGTGGTCCCTGGGAGTCCTGTTTGAGCCTCGATGTTCCACGCGGATTACCGCGCCCGGAGCCCGTACCCGGGCAGGCTCAGTAGTAGTAGGGGAAGGCCTCCCAGTTCGGGGGGCGCTTCTCGAGGAAGGCGTCGCGGCCCTCGACGGCCTCATCGGTCATGTAGGCGAGGCGGGTGGTCTCGCCGAGCAGGACCTGCTGGCCCACGAGGCCGTCGTCGATGAGGTTGAAGGAGTACTTCAGCATCCGCTGAGCGGTCGGGGACTTGCCGCAGATTTTCGCAGCCCACTCAAGCGCCGTGTCTTCCAGCGAGGCGTGCGGCACGACCTTGTTGACCATGCCCATCCGGTGCGCGTCCTCGGCGTCGTAGGTGTCGCCGAGGAAGAAGATCTCCCGGGCGAACTTCTGCCCGACCTGCCGGGCCAGGTACGCCGAGCCGAAGCCGCCGTCGAAGCTGCCCACGTCGGCGTCGGTCTGCTTGAACCGGGCGTGCTCGCGGCTGGCGATGGTCAGGTCGCACACGACGTGCAGGCTGTGCCCGCCGCCGGCGGCCCAGCCGGGCACGGCGCAGATGACGACCTTCGGCATGAACCGGATGAGCCGCTGCACCTCGAGGATGTGCAGCCGCCCGGCCCGTGCGGGGTCGACCGTTTCGCGGGTCTCCCCGGACGCGTACTGGTAGCCGGAACGGCCCCGGATCCGCTGGTCCCCGCCCGAGCAGAACGCCCAGCCGCCATCGCGCGGCGACGGCCCGTTGCCGGTGATGATCACGCAGCCGACGTCGGAGGACGTCCGCGCGTGCTCCAGTGCCGTGTAAAGCTCGTCAACCGTGTGCGGCCGGAACGCGTTCCGCACCTCCGGCCGGTTGAACGCGATCCGGACGGCGCCGGTGTCGATGGCGCGGTGGTAGGTGATGTCGGTGAAGGGAAACTCCTCCACCTCACGCCAGCGCTTCGGGTCGAAGATCTCGGAAACCATAAAACCTGTTATACCGAACGGGGCTTCGCCGTCTCCCCAGCGCCATGCGTCTCCCGGCGTACGACTTAAGGCGCAGGAGGGAACCGAAAACCAGCTTCCAGCCCGACGCGGCGGCGGGCCCGGATCCATAGGGTTCGCCCATGACAACATCACAGGCGAATCAGACGCTGGCGGTATCGACCGCCGGGCTGACGAAGCGCTTTGGCGGCCGGACCGTGGTGGACGGCGTTGACCTCGCCATCCCGCGGGGCACCGTCTGCGGCTTCGTCGGACCGAACGGGGCGGGCAAGACCACCACGATCCGGATGCTTCTCGGCCTCATCCGGCCCAGCGCGGGCACCGGCACCATCATGGGCGGGAGCCTCACGTCCCCGCAGAGCTACCTGGCAAAGGTGGGCGCGCTGATCGAATCGCCCGCGTTCTACCCTCAGCTGTCCGGCCGGGACAACCTGAAGGCGCTGGCGAAGCTCGGGCGGATTTCCTCCTCGAAGATTGACCCGGCGCTGGCGCGGACGGGCATGACGGCCCGGTCCAAGGACAAGTACCGGTCCTACTCCCTGGGGATGAAGCAGCGGCTCGGCATCGCGGCGTCGCTGCTGGCCGGTCCCGAGCTGCTGATCCTGGACGAGCCGACGAACGGCCTCGACCCGGCGGGCATCGTCGAGATGCGCGGCCTGATCCGGTCGTTCGCCGACGAGGGCATCACCGTCCTGGTCTCCAGTCACCTGATCTCGGAGATCGAGCAGGTCTGCGACCACGTCGTCATGATCAGGGCCGGGAAGATCGTGCACCAGGGCCCGGTCGCCTCGCTCCGCGAGGGCCAGCAGGTCGACATTGAGGCCGCGCCGGAGAACGACTCCGACCTTGAGCGGCTAACGAAGGTACTGGAGACGGCGGGTCACACGGTCGCGCAGTCCGGTTCCGGCCTGACCGTCTCGGTCGCCGGGGACGTGTCCGGGGCGGACCTTAACCGGCTCGCGGCGGAGAACGGGATCACGCTCCGGAAGCTGTCGGAGCAGTCCCGCAGCCTGGAGAAGGCGTTCTTCGAGCTGACCGGCACCGAATCGGCCGACGTGCCCGTCGGCCAGGAGATGGGAGCGATCCGATGATGACCTGGGCCGCGTTCTCGTCCGAGTGGACGAAGCTCAAGCGGATGACCCTGCTGCTGTCCACCTTCGGTGGCCTGGCGGTGGCGGCCTCGGCGTTCGTGATCCTGCTGTTCTCGCAGGCCCCGGCGCACACCGTGCCCGGCCCGCATGGCGGCCCCGGCGGCCTGCCGTCGCTGGACGTGCTGGCCCGGCCGAACGGCCTGATCGTGGGCGTGGACCGGGCAGTGATGCTGCTCGGCATCGTGGCCTTCGGCATCGCGGCCGCGCAGACGGCCAGCGAGTACAGCCTGGGCACGCTCCGCCAGCTTCTGGTGCGGCAGCCGCGCCGGGTCCGGCTGCTGATCGGCAAGATGATCGCCGTCCTGGTCTTCATGGTGCTGGCCACGGCGTTCGCGTCGGTCGTCGCCTTCGGCGTCGCGAACCTGATGGCGTCCTCCCGCGGCGTGTCGACCAGCGCCTGGTACACCGGGACCGGCTTCACCGACCTGCTGGAGGCGCTCGGCCGCATGGAACTGGCCGTGGTCGGCTACAGCGTCCTGGGCCTGGTGGTCGGACAGTTCCTGCGCTCGGCCGTCGCCTCGGTCATCGTGGGCTTCGCCTGGATGATCGCGGTCGAGAACATCGTCGGCCGGATCCTGCCCAGCGCCTCGAAGTGGTTCCCGGGCGTGTCCCTGTCGGCGATCGCCGCCAACGGCAACGCCGACGCGAACGTGAGCTTCGACCACGGCCTGGCGGTGGCCGGCGTGTACGTGGTGGTCGCCATCGGTGCCGCGGCGATCACCTTCTCCCGCCGCGACGTCACGGCGTAACACGGGGCACACACGGTCCAGCCAGTCGCCCAGCTCGGCATAGGCGCTCTTCCGGACTTCCGGCAAAGACAAAAAGACGTCGTGCCGGGCGCCCGCGATCGGCTGGACCGTGACCCGGCCTCCGAGGCTGCCCGCCCAGGCGGCGATCTGCTTCGTGTCCAGGACGAGGTCGGCCCGGTCGCATTCCTCCGCGTAGGTGGCGGTGAAGAGCGACTTGTCCGACCGGAGGACCAGCACCGGAACCCCGGGGTCGACGTCGCCGCCGTGGACGGCGGCGTGGCCCCGGCGGACGGCGTTCAGCCAGCCGACCGTGACCGGGAAACCCGCCAGGGGCTTGAGGGCGAGGTCGAAGTCCCACTCGCCGGTCCGGCTGACGTGGAGAGTGTCCCCGTAGATGCTGAGCCCGGCCTTGAGCTCCTGGAACGGAGCCATCTTCGCCCCCGGCCGCATCAGCTGAGTGACCGGGCCGCGCATCAGCCAGTTCATCTGCAGGTCGAGCCAGGGACTGTTGAGCGCGGTGCCGATGACGGGTCCGGTCGTCCCGGCCGCCCGCCGCCGGTCCAGCCACAGCGGAAGGACCAGCCCGCCGGTGGAATGGGCCACGGTGATGACCGGCAGGCCCGGGTGGGCCGCCGCGACGATCTCCAGCGCCCGGTCAAGCTCGTCGTCGTACGCGGCCAGGTCGGACACGTAGTGCGCGGTCTGCCCCGGCTTCAGGGCGCGGCCGCATTTGCGCAGGTCCAGGGCGTAGAACACGAGGCCCCGGGCGGCGAAGAAGTCGGCCAGGTCCGTCTGGAAGAAGTAGTCGGAGAAGCCGTGGACGTACAGGGCGGCGCCGCGCGCGGTTTCGCCGTCGGCGGGATCGCGGCGGACGAGGACCGCCTCGATGCCGCCCTCTCCGTCCGGGTCGGTCCCGAGATCGAGGACATGCTGGCTGTAGCCGGTTCCGAGGATGTCCGGTTTCCACTCAAGCTCGTTCATCGAGCCGAATGTTACTGGTAGGCGGGGATCTTTAGCATCTCGTCGACGGTCACGAACCGGTAGCCCTGGTCGCGAAGCCGGTCGATGACGATCTCGGCGGCCGCGACCGTGCTGGCCCGGTTGCCCTCATGGCCGTCCCAGCCGTCGTGGCAGATGATGATGGACCCGGGCCGGACCTTGGACAGCACGCCGTTCGCGATCATGGACGCCCGGGGCTGGAAGACTTCCAGCGGGTGGCAGAACTCGCCGGAGATCGTCCGCATCCCCTCGGCGGCGATGACGGAGTCCGTGGCCGGGACCCGGAGCAGCCACGGCGGCCGGTACAGCGCGGGCCGGAGGCCGACCGTCTCCAGGGCGTCCATGCCCCGGCGGACGTCGGGGGCGATGGTGCGCCGCCGCAGGTAGACGGGGAAATCGTGGGTGAACCCGTGGCAGCCGATCACGTGCCCCTCGTCGACCAGCCTGCGGGTCACGTCCGGGTACCGCAGCACCGCCTTGCCCACCTGGAAGAAGGTGGCGCGGACATCGCGGCTTTTCAGGATGCCGGCCAGGCGGGAGGTGAACGGCTCGTTGGGGCCGTCGTCGAAGGTGAGCGCGACGACTTTCTCGCTGGTTTCCCCGCGGTACGGAAAGGGGCCGAAAGCCTGGGAGTAGGAGGACATTCCCAGCCAGTAGGCGGCGCCCGCCGCCGCGGCGGCGCCGGCCGCGGCCCCGAGGGCGACCGGCAGCCCGCACGGCGGGCCGCCCGGCCTGCCATTCAGGAACGTGATCACGGCGGGACCCCTCACATGTCGATGTCGAAATGGCGCAGGATGCCGTGATGGTACGCGTCAAGGTGGTGCATGATCACGTGGTGGTACGGGAAAATGGCGGCGACCACGATCAGCGCCCCGAAGGCGCTGGCCACTCGTATCCACGGGCGAGCCGTTTTCCCGGACGGTCCGCCCCGGAAAGCCGGCGCCATTCCGACCATCGTGCGAGACATCACCCGGTTTAGTACGTATGCGAGGGCGTAGTAGTAGAAAAGTGTGACAAATACGTTATAGACCAGTCCCCTGGAGAGACGGCGGGACGAGGTGAAGACGGGATTGTCCGCCATGTAGGCCACCCGGCCGCGAGCCTGGAGGTTTCGCAGGAGGTCCAGTTCGTCGCCGCCCTGGGTCGCGTACGTGTTGTAACCGGGCCAGGCGCTTTTGAGGAAGGCGATGTTGGCGGCGGCGACGTAGGGAACGCGCTTGGTCGCCCGGCTGAACGCGTGGACGTAGCCGAACAGGGCGCCGGTCCAGACCCGCCCCCACCAGGGCGCGTCGACGAACTGGAAGGGCCCGGCGGCGGCGACCGGCGCGGGATCGGCCCGGAACTCCCGGTCGATCCGGGACAGCCAGTCACGGCCGTACGTCGTGTCCGCGTCGGTGGAGATGATGATCTCGCCGGCCGCCAATTCGGAGCCTAGCTGCCGGGCCCAGCAGACGCCCTGGCGCTCCTCGCGTACCACGGTCACGCCGCGTGCCTTCGCGGCCGGCGTCGTGTCGTCGGTGCTGTTGTTGTCGACGACGATGATCTCGTAGGGCTCGCTGAAGTCCTGCCGCAGCAGGGAGTCGAGGCAGTCGCCGATGGAGGCGGCCTCATTGTAGGCAGGAATTACCACGCTGAACCGCGGGCGGCATTCGCATGATTCGCCGACGTCGGCCGCCGTGCACCGGCAATTAACCGGGCGGCTCGCCTCCCTGGAATATTCAGCAGTATTTTCCACTAGGGGAACTCCGGAACCGTCAATCATCTCGCTTGTGAACATGACCGGAGACCTTTGAACGCTGGTTCCGGGATACCTGCACCTTTTTATCGACCCGGAGCATACCATCAGGCGCCTGTCTGCGTCCGAGCACTTCAGACACTCGGGGCATATGGCTGCGTTCCGTGACGTTCGCCCCTCCCGGGGCGGTGTGACGAACATCGCCCGGGACTCGCGGCCCGGATCGATTTACGATCGATGGAGACCCTCAGGGTCTGTCGGACCAAGCGGAACAGGGGTGGGCTGCTTGCAGGGCGCGGTGTCGGGAAACCTTCATAAAGGGCAAATAGCTCCGTACTCGCTGGCGGGGGACATTCTTATCCCGCTCGCTCCCCGTTACCGGGCGCTACGGGCAGCGTACGCGATCTTCTGCCTCGGCTTCGGGGCCCTCAACATTTTCGGGGCCCTGGGACTGGGAGATCCGAGGCTGCCCGGGCTCTACAGCTTCCGCACCGCCACCGTGGGCGACGGGTTCCTGCTGCCGCTGCTGGCCTACGCTCTCGTGCGCTCGGCCGGTCCTCGCGGGCCGGAGGGCCGGTTCCAGGCCGTCTTCTCCCGGGCGGGAGGGATTACCGGGGTCCTGCTGGGCCTGGCCGTCCAGGCCCAGGCGCTCATCGACCCCGACGCCCGGCTGGACTGGACGTTCCCGGCGCCGCACTCCTACAACTTCCCCGGCTGGTACCACGCGGTCTTCCTGGTGTCCGCGTCCGGGTTCTACGGCCGGGAACTCGCGCTCGTGCTCGCGCGGCTCCGCGAGGAATCCCGGGAGTCCCGGCCGCTCGCGCTCCGGCGCGTCCGCTCGCTCGGCACCCTGGCGGTGCTGATCCCCGGATTCTCCTTCCTCGGCCTGCTGGTGGAGGACGGGCTGTCGCCGGACCCGGTGACGAGCATGATCGTCCTGGGGAGCCTGCTCGTTTTCGGCGTGCTGGCGGGGACGGCCCTGTACTGGGCCTGCGGGCGAGGTACCGCGTGGTGGTGCGTGCTGGCGGCTCTCAGCGCCCTGCTGCCGTCCTACATGCTCTGCTACCTGTACCTGTCCGGGAGCGTGTCCGGAGGCCCGGTCGTCCTGCTGAACGGGGCGGCCCGCCTGGTCCGTGCGATGGAGACGGCGAGGCTGGATACCGCGATCCGCCTCGCCGTCGTTTTCCTCGCGGGCCTGCTACTGGCCCGCTATGAGGTGCTGATTGTCGGGATTCTCCTCAGGAGGGGCCGTCAGTACCAGCCGTAGGACTCCTCGTGCGCCCACGCGGCCTGCGGGTTTCCGTAGGCCGAGCTGATGTAGCCGATGCCCCAGATGATCTGGGTGTAGGGGTCGGTCCCCCAGTCCATCCCGGCCGTCGCCATCTTGCCGGCGGGCAGCGACTGCGGGATGCCGAACGCTCCGGACATCGGGTTCAGGGCGTCCGGGTTCCAGCCGGACTCCCGGTTCCACAGCATGTACAGGTAGTTGAACTGGCTCGGGCCCCACGTGGAGGTGGACAGCTGCCGGGCGAAGGCCTGGTACTGGGTGAGCGCCGTCGGCGCCGCCAGGCCCGTCAGCTGGGCCGAGGCCAGCTGCGCCGCTCCGGGGACGCCGCTGGCCAGGGTGTAGGGGTCGGTGGCCCCGACGAAGCCCTGCATGTCCCTGAGCTGGTCGAACCGCACGTTGGCCCCGGTGTGGGGCGCGTCCAGGATCTCGCCGTCCCCGACGTAGATCCCGACGTGGCCCGGGTTGGCCAGGGTGCCGTCGGAGCCGGAGAAGAAGACGAGGTCGCCCGGCTTGAGCTGGGTCGCCGACACCGTGTGGGCCTTGGTCTGCTTCCACTGCTGGTCCGCGTTGTGCGGGGACGTCAGGCCGGACTGGGCCAGGGCGTCCATCACCAGGCCGGAACAGTCGAAGGAGTTCGGTCCGGACGCCGCCCACTGGTACGGCTTGCCCATCTGCAGCTCGGCGTAGCTCAGGACCGCGTTGGCCTCGGACTGGATCGCGTACAGCCGGTAGGCGGTGGTGACGTAGCTGGCGGTCAGGGTTCCCGCCGCCAGCTGGCTCACCGGCTCCCAGCCGGAGGCCGCCGAGCCGCCGGCCGGAGCCGCCAGCGTCTGCGCCGGGGCCGACGAGTCCGCCGGGCTGGTCAGCGCCGAGGCGGTCTCGGCGACGGGCGAGCCGGCCGGCTGGGCCGACGGGTTCTGCCCCGGCGCCAGGTCCGACGGCAGCGTCTCGGTCCGGAAGGCCGGGTTGGACGCGGTGAGCGCCTTGTAGGCGCCCGCCTGCTTCGCCGAGGAGATCACCCAGAGCATCTGGTGGCCGTGCGGAAGCAGCTTGGCGAGGGCGGCGGCCTCGGCGGGCGTCCCGTGCGCCAGGGCGACGACCACCAGCTTGTTCTTGCTGTCGGTGATCTGCTTGTCCAGCGCCTTCTTGGCGTCGCGGGAGGCGTGCGGGTCGAAAGTGGCGGACTGGACCGCGACCAGGGGGCCCTTCAGGGACTGGGACAGGTTGCCCGTGAGCGTCCTGGAGCCCGAGTCGCCGAGCAGCAGCACCTGGTTCTTGGCCGGCGCGGTGGCGGCGGCGACGGTGGAAGGGAGCGAGCGGACGTTGACGGTGAGGCCGGAGGACCAGGCCTGCATCGCCTCGTCGGCGTCCACCAGCCCGTGGGAGTCCGGCACGGCGATGGAGAACGTCAGGCCGCCGGGCCCGCTGGTGCCGAGCCGGCTGCCGGCCTGGGTCTGGCCCGGCCTGGCCGAGGTGCTCACGTTCTTGTAGGTGTAGGTGGCGCCGTCGTTGCCGACCAGCACGATGGTCGACCCGACGACCTTGAACGTGCCCGCGGTGACCGCGTTCACCGGGGTCCCCTGGGGAATCGACATCGTCACCGGGCCGGCGGCCTGGCTCTGCTTCGGGGCCGGGGTGCCCTCGCCGATGAGCGAGGGGTGACCCGACACCAGGGACGCCGGGACCGGGAGGGCGTAGCCCACCGACTTCTGCGGCCCCGCCGACACCGGGGACGAGGGGGTGGAAGGCGCGCCGAACAGCGAGAGCGGGTTGGCGCCGGAGGACGACGACGGCTTCCCGGACTGTACCGAGGTCGGGCCGGACGACTTGCGGGAAGCCGGGTTCGCCGGCGCCGGCTTCTTCGACGACCTGGCGGGCTCCTTGCCCTGCCCCGGGGCCGGGGCCGGGGCCTGCGACTGCCGCGGGGCAGGTGACGGCGACGACGACGAGGACGGCAGCAGGTTAGGCAGCTTGACGGGCAACTGCAGGGACGGCGTCTTCGACGACTTGGAGGGCTTCGTGCTCGGGAGAATCTTCGGCACCGCGCTGCTCACGCCGCCTACCACGCCGGACACGAGCCCGCTGACCGGGTTCGTCGACGCGTTGGCGGGGGCCGGAGCGAGTTCCGAGACGGCCACGGTCACAACCGCTGTTCCGGTTACCAATGGCACCGCCAGGGCCACGGTCGACTTCCACAGTCCTGACTGCCTCGGTGACCGGGCCTGATCGCTGACTTTCCCAGCCTGACGCGATCGTTTGCGGTTCGCCATGAAACACGGATCCCTTCCCGCCATAGGGCGGTTTCGTGACAAGTGCTTAACCTTAAGGACATAAAGGTAGTCGGTCCAGACATATGGTGGCTACCCCTGATTACTGACTGGTAGCAAATGTGCGAAGATATCTATTCCGGATAAGCGGGTCACAAGAGCATTACAGCGGAGCGATCCCGGCGTCAGAGCGCGGCCGCCGCCCCCGGAGGATCGCGGTCGCGGACGGATGATTGATCGCCGTGAGGATTTCCCGGGCTCGCTGCCAGGTCTTCTGCGCCCGGGTGTGGTCGCCGGCCAGTTCCTGGGTCTCGGCCAGCTGAACCAGGGCGTCGGCTTCGCTGTCGTGGTCGCCGATCTCGCGGAGGATTTCCAGCCCGTTCTCCACGCACTCCGACGCGCGCTCGAACGCGCCGAGGCGCTGGTGGGCGTACCCCAGGGTCACCCAGGCCGCCGCCTCGCCGGACCGGTGCCCGATCTCGGTGAGCATGCGCAGGGCCTCGGTGCCGTGGGTGATCGCCTGCCCGCACCGCCCGGTCCGGGCCAGGTACCAGGCCAGGCAGTTCAGGGCCCGGGCGATGCCGGCCGGGTGGGAGGCGGCCCGGTACCGCAGCACCGCCAGTTCCGCGTGCCGGAGCGCCTCGGTCTCGTCACACCGCCGTTCGTGCAGGTACGCCAGGTTGCGGTGCGCGTGACCCTGGCCCGCCTCGTCCTCGGCCGCCTGGAACATGGACAGGGCCTCGTCGAGGTTGCGCTGCCCCTCGTCCAGCAGGCCGCGCCAGCAGTAGGCCCGGCCCAGGCTCCGCTGGGCTTGCGCGATCGCCCGGAGGTCGCCCAGGTTCGCGCTGGCCTCGATCGCGACCCGCACCACGTGCATCCAGTCGTCCCACCCGCCGCTGCGCCGGCAGTAGTCGGTCATCGCCCAGGCCAGCTGGCAGGCCTGCGTGTAGCGGCCGGACGCGAACGCCGCGTCCACCAGGCCGATCAGCGTCCGGTGCTCGGCCGCCAGCCAGGCCAGGGCCTCGGCCGGGTCGCTCAGCGCCGCGGTCCGGGCCGTCTCGACCGACGGCGGGTCGATCTCCCCGGCACGATCGGGCTCCAGGGTCACCGCGGCCCGGTGCGCGAGATGCACGTGGTAGTCCAGCAGCCGGCCGAGAGCCTCGTCCCGCTGCTCGCTGGTGTCCTCGGAGGCGCCGAGGTCGGCGGAGTAGGCCCGGAGCAGGTCGTGGAAGCTGTACCGTCCCCGGACCTTCTCGCTGATCAGGCTGGTCATGGCCAGCTCGTCCAGCAGGCGCTTGGTCGCGGGCACGCTGCCCGCGGTCAGGTAGGCAGCCGACTCCGCGGTGACGTGGGGACCCGGGTGAATGGACAGCAGGCGGAAGATCCGCCGGGCGGCGGGCGAGGCGGCCCGGTAAGACCACGACAGCACGGCCCACACGTCGGCGTTGCGCTCCCCGGCGTTCAGCGTCTCGGGCAGCGTCTGCGCGTCCGCGAGTTCATCGGCCAGGGAGGACAGCGGCATCTCGGGCAGCACGGCGGCCCGGGAGGCGGCCACGGTGAGGGCCAGCGGCAGGTACGCGCACCGGCGCGCCACGGCGGCGGCCGCGGTGGCCTCGGCGGTCACCCGGTCCTTGCCGATGTAGAGGCCCAGCAGTTCGCGGGCATGCCCGTCCGACAGCACGTCCAGGTGGAGGATTTCCGCGCCCTCGACCGCGGCCAGGCTGGTGAGCGGGGACCGGCTGGTGACGATCACCATGCACCCTCCGGCGGCGGGCAGCAGCGGCCGGACCTGCGCCGCGTCCCGGGCGTTGTCCAGGATGAGCAGCATCCGCGTGCCCGCCATGAGCGTCCGGAACATCGCCGTCTTCGCGTCCAGCGCCGGGGGCTGCTGCTCGACTCCGGCTCCCAGCGCGGTCAGCAGGTAGCTGACGATCTCCGACGTCTTCCCCGGCTTGCGGCCGGGTCCGAAACCCCGCAGGTCCACGTAGAGCTGGCCGTCGGGGAACCGGCTGGCGCAGCGGTGCCCCCAGTAGACGGCCAGCGAGGTCTTCCCGATCCCGCCCGGGCCGGTGAGCACGGCGATGCGCGGCTGCCCCTCGGCGCCGGGGTCGCCGTCGGTGCCGGACCCGGCGGAATGGGCGATCGACGTGAGCCGGTTCAGCTCCGGGACCCGGCCGGTGAAATGCCGCCCGGCCGCGGGAAGCTGGCGGGGCTGGGCCCGGTGCGTGCTCAGCGCGCCGGCCGTCGTCAGCTCGGGACGCGGCCCGAGCAGCGAGCGGTCGTTGGCCAGGATCCGCTTGTGCAGGGACTGGAGCTCGTCGCCCGGCTTGGCCCCGAGCTCGGAGTCCAGCAGCCGGTAGACCTTCCGGTAGACCTCCAGCGCGTCAGCCTGGCGGCCGCTGCGGTAGTAGGCCTGCATCAGCTGGGCCCACCGGTGCTCCCGGAGCGGCTGCGCCGCCGTCGCCTCGGTGAGCCGGCCGATCATCTCCTTGTGCCGCCCGAGGAGCAGGGCGGCGTCGATCAGGGTCTCCTCCAGGTCGAGCCGTTCCTCGCCCAGGCGCAGCGCGGCGCCGCTCAGCGATTCGGGCATCTCGGCGCCGGAGAACAGCTCACCGCGCCACAGCGCGAGGCCCTCGGTGCCCAGCTGCTCGGCGGCTTCCGGCTGCTCGGCCCGGAGCGCGGCCCCGGCCCGCAGGACCAGGGACTCGAACCGGCCGATGTCGGTCTGCTCGTCGGTCACCATGAGCATGTAGCCCGCGCCCCGGGACTGCAGCACGGACGCGTCGTGGTCGCCCAGGCGCTGGCGGAGCCGGTGAACCAGGACGTGGAGCTGGTTGACCGGATTGCGGGGCGGCCGGCCCGGCCACAGGTCGTCAGCCAGCCGGCCCGGGCGCACGGGAGCCCGGCGGTTGACGGTCAGCACCGCCAGCGCGGCGCGCTGCTGGGGAGCCGGGATCGACTTCCACTCGGCACCGGTGCGCACCTCGATGGGCCCGAGCACCCGGATCAGGAGATTACTGCTTTCCACCCTCACCCCACGGTAAAGCGCACGCGCGCTGTACCTGATCCGGCGGCGGTGACACGCGGGGGAAAGGCAGGAGACAGCGCGCGGACAGCGGCCTTGGGAATCATCGTTACATGCCGGGTTCACCGGTGTCCACCAGACACGGGCTCTGAGGAACCCGGCCCTGAAGGAAATGGGTGAGAGGGGAAAGCGATGATAGTCAAGGACCTTTCCATGGCCAAGGCGGTCGAGTGGGGCAACGGCGTAAGCCGGCGCTTCCTGGTACACAGCGACGGGTTCGGGTACACCCTGGCCGACACGATCGTCTACAAGGGCACGAGCTCTCGCCTCCAGTACATGAACCACCTCGAGTCGGTCTACTGCATCGACGGGCGCGGCTCGGTCGTCACCGGCGACGGCGCGCACTACGACATCGAGCCGGGCATGATGTACATGCTCGACCAGCACGATGCCCACTCCCTGTCCGCCGCGGAGGACACCGACCTCCGCGTGGTGTGCGTCTTCACGCCGGCCCTGCGCGGCGACGAGATCCACACGCTGAGCGAGGGCGGCTACTCCGGCTTCGGCCCCACGGTCGAGGCCACGGTCGAGGCCGCGGCACCCGCCCCGGCCCTGTAGCGCGCCCGTCAGCGCCCGAGGGAGCGGCGGAACCGCTCCCTCGGGAAACTCGGCCTTAACACGATGCCGCGAGCATTCACACAGCCGAAATAAGCCAGTACATACTTCGAAATCAGCACTCGGGATCCTTGTGGGTGGGACGACATGGGAGACCGAGTGAAGATAGATACTGGTTCGACCGCGTGGATGCTCGCGAGCACCGCGCTGGTCCTGCTGATGACCCCCGGACTGGCCTTTTTCTACGGGGGAATGACCCGCGTTAAGAGCGTTCTCAACATGATGATGATGTCCTGGGCGGCCATCATCACCGTGACCCTAGCCTGGGTGCTGTGGGGAGACTCGCTGGCCTTCGCCCCGGGCAACGGTTTCGTCGGCGGTCTGAAGTACCTCGCGGAAAACGGGCTGGTGAACGACGCGTCCCGCGCGCACGGCATCCCGGACCTGGTCTTCTCCGCCTTTCAGCTCACCTTCGCGGTGATCACGGTGGCGCTGATCAGCGGTGCGATCGCGGACCGGGCCAGGTTCGGCCCGTGGGCGGTGTTCACCGTCGTCTGGGCGACGCTCGTCTACTTCCCTGTCGCCCACTGGGTATGGGGCGGCGGCTGGCTGTCCAGCCTGGGCATTGAGGACTTCGCGGGCGGCACCGTCGTGCACGTGAACGCCGGCGCGGCCGGACTGGCCCTCGCCCTCGTCCTCGGCAAGCGCAGAGGGTTCGGCAAGGACCCGATGCGCCCGCACAACCTCACGCTGGTCCTGCTCGGCGCGGGCCTGCTCTGGTTCGGCTGGTTCGGCTTCAACGCGGGCTCCGAGCTGGGCGCGGACGGCACCGCCGCCCTGGCCTTCATGAACACCCAGGTCGCCACCGCGGCCGCGGCCGGCGGCTGGCTGCTCGTCGAGCGGTTCCGCGACGGCAAGCCCACGACCCTCGGCGTCGCCTCCGGCGCGGTCGCGGGCCTGGTCGCCATCACCCCGGCCTGCGCCTACATCGCGACCTGGGAAGCGATCCCGCTCGGCCTGGCGGCCGGCGGCGTCTGCGCCTGCGCGATCGGCCTCAAGCACAAGCTCGGCTTCGACGACTCGCTCGACGTCGTGGGCGTCCACCTGGTCGGCGGCGCGCTCGGCGCCGTCTCGCTGGGTTTCCTGGCCGTCTACCCGATCCTGGACGGGCAGCACAAGGGCCTGTTCTTCGGCGGCGGCTTCAGCCAGCTCGGCGTCCAGGTGCTGGGCCCGGTCGCGGTCGGCCTCTACTCCTTCGCCATCGCCTGGATCATCGGCAAGGTCATCGACAAGACGATGGGCTTCCGGATCGCGGAGGAGGACGAGATCACCGGCATCGACATCACCGAGCACGCGGAGACCGCCTACGATCTCACCGGCCACAATCCTTCTGCCGAACGGATCGCCGCTGCCGCACCCGTCGCGGAAGCGAAGATCCGTTCGGAATAAAATCCGGCAGTTGCGGTGCCGGGGGCCGGGCGAGCGGCCCGCGCGGCCCCCGCGCCACGACACGGGCCGGACGGCGTAGCAGCGCGGCGCCTTGCCGCTCCAGGGGCGCCTCGGGTGTCCCCACGCGGGCTGATCGCCCGCCGACAGGCACCACGCCCGCCCGGGCCGCCATTGGTTCATGCTTGGTTCTTCCGGGGTCAGGGCGCGGCGGCCGGGCTCGAGGGGTCGATCAGGATCTTGGCGTGCTTCTCCGGGTCGCCGAGCGCGCTGAACGCGGCGTCGACCCCGTCCAGGCCGACGGTGCCGGTCAGCAGCGGGGACGGGTCGACCTTGCCCTCGGCGATCATGCGCAGGGTGTCGTGGAACTCGCCGGGGTCGTAGCCGAAGACGAGCCGGATCTCCAGTTCCTTCAGCTGCGCCATGGCCGGGCGGATCCGGTCGGGCTGCATGCACACGCCCACGACGACGACCCGCGAGAGCAGAGGAGCACCGGTGAGGACCTGCTCCAGCAGGCCGGGCGCGCCGACGCACTCGAAGATCACCGGACCGGACGGTCCGCTGCCGGTCTTCTCGGCCAGCCGCAGGAGCCGGGGCCAGGGCAGCCCGGGCACCCGGCGGAGCCTGGACATCGCGTCCATGCCGAAGCTCATGTAGTCCGGCATCGAGTTCACCGGGCCGCGCCACCGGCGGTCCCAGGGCGAGTCGGTCTCCGGGTTCACGACGATGTCGGCGCCGCATCGCTTCGCCAGGTCACGTCGGCCGGGGGAGAAGTCGCTGGCGATCACGACGGCGACCCCGGCCGCCTTGAGCATGAGGATCACCGCCAGCCCGATCGGGCCGCAGCCGACCACGACCGCGGGCCGGCCCTTCGCGACCCCGCCCCGCCGCACGGCGTGCCAGGCCACGGCCAGGGGCTCGGTGAAGGCCGCCTTCTCGGCGGGCAGGCCGTTGGGCACCGCGAAGGTGAAGGCCTCCTGCGTCACCGTCCGCTCGGCGAACCCGCCCGGCGCCGCGGCGTCGAAACCGGTCATGCGGATCATGCCGCCGTCGCGGCGCACCGGCATCGCCACCACCCGGGTGCCTGGCTTCAGCGACTTCCGGGTGCGGGGGCCGTAGTCGAGGACCTCGCCGACGAACTCGTGCCCCAGCACGACCTCGTGGGACGGGCGCATGACCGTGGGGGAGCCCACCTCGGCGGAGATATCGGCAAGCTCGTCGCAGTGCGTCCGGGCGTGCAGGTCCGACCCGCAGATGCCGCAGCGCTCCACGCTGATCAGGAGCTGGCCCTGCCCGGGGACCGGGTCGCCGACCTCGGCCACCCGCAACGTCTCGTGCTGGCATACGACCGCGCGCACCGAGACCACGCTCCTTACATGCCTAGGGAAACCGTGTTCACTGGAAAGCTACTGGTGAGTAGGCTACGTTAGCACCCGTGGGTATGGAAGAGCGTGTTACAGCGTCTAACCGGGTGACGAGCACCGACGGAACCGAGCTGGCCGTCGCGCAGTTCGGGGACCCGGCTGACCCGACGATCATCTGCGTACACGGGTACCCGGACAACCGGACCGTGTGGAACCCGGTGGCGTCCCGCCTGAGCGAGAAGTTCCACGTCGTCACCTACGACGTGCGCGGCGCGGGCGAGTCCGGGAAGCCGTCCCGGCGTTCGGACTACTTGATCGAGCAGCTCAACGCCGACCTCGGAGCCGTCGCCGACGAGGTCAGCCCGAATGCCCCGGTACACCTGCTCGCGCACGACTGGGGCTCGATCCAGACCTGGGAAGCGGTCACCGGCAACATTCCCGCCTCCCGGATCGCCTCCTATACGTCGATCTCCGGACCGAGCCTGGACCAGGCCGGGGTCTGGCTGCGCGGCATGAACTGGAGCGATCCGCGGACGATCCCGCCGCGGCTGCTGCAGCTCGTGGAGTCGTACTACGTCTGGTTCTTCCAGACGCCCCGGCTGCCCGAGGCGGCCTGGAAGGCAGGCCTGGTCGACCGCCTGCTGGCGCAGACCAGCCGCATCGGCCGCCCCCCGGGCGTGACCCCGGACGAAGTGGCCCGCACCGACGCCGACCGGATCAACGGCATCGAGCTGTACCGGGCCAACGTCATGCCCCGCCTGACGCGGCCCAATCCCCGCCGTACCAGCGTTCCGGTCCAGGTCATCGCCCCGACCAAGGACATCTACGTCTCGCACCCGCTGGCGACCCAGGCCCCGGTCCCGTACGTCGCCGACCTGCGCGTGGTCACGGTGGACGGCGGCCACTGGATCGTCCTCGACCAGCCCGGCCTCATCGCCGACCAGGTCACCAGCTTCATCACCGGCCTCACCACCTGGGCCGGGTAGCTCACTCCCTGGGCCGGGTGGCTCACTCCCTGGGCTGGGTGGCCACCGCGGCGAGCTGGCTGACGAGGGACGGCATGGCCGACTCGACCATGCGCAGGACTTCGGCGAAGTCGCCGGGTCCGCCGCCGTAGGGGTCCGGAACCTCCGCGTCGCCCAGGCCGGCCACCTCGCCGAACAGGCGGACCCGGGAACCGTCGCGCTGCCCGCCCGGGTCCGCCCGGTACAGGGCCCTGAGGTTCTTGAGGTTGCTCTTGTCCATGGCCAGGACGAGGTCCGGGTCCCAGGACCGGTCGAACTGGCGGGCCAGGTGGGCGTCGCCGTCGTAGCCGCCGCTGGCCAGGACGGCGCGGGAGCCGGAGTTCATGCGGTGGCCCACGTGCCAGTCCCCGGTGCCCGCGCTGTCCACGGTCACCCGGGCGGCCAGGCCGGCCTTGTCGATCTGGGCACGGGCCACGACCTCGGCCACGGGCGACCGGCAGATGTTGCCGAGACACACGAAGCAGACGTGGTAGGGGCCTTCGGGACGGAGCGGAGGCGGCAGAGACATGCCTATAAGAATGCCCTACGGCGGGGAGCGTCGTGGTGCGGCAGCGCCGAGTGGAGACCGGACAGGTGCGCGCCCAGGCGGCCGTGGTCGTAAGCGGTCTCGGCATGCTCGGCCTCGTCCAGGCCCATGAGCTCGTCGTCCCGCTGCGCCCGGAGGCCGATCACCTTCTGCACGGCCCAGGCCAGGGCCAGCGTCAGCCCGCCCGAGTAGGCGATCGTCACGAGCACCGCCAGGACCTGGTGGCCCAGCAGGGCGAACCCGCCCCCGTAGAACAGGCCGTCGCCGCCCGCCGGGTTGGCCGCCGAGCTGGCCAGCAGGCCGGTCAGGAGCAGGCCGGTGACGCCGCCGACGCCGTGGACCGCGACCACGTCCAGGGAGTCGTCATAGCCGAACCGGTACTTCCACGTGACGGCCAGCGCGCAGACGACGCCCGCGATGAGGCCGATGGCGGCGCCCGCCAGCGGTTCCACGAACCCGCAGGCCGGGGTGATGCCGACCAGGCCCGCGACGGCCCCGGAGGCCGCCCCGAGCGTGGTGGGCTTGCCGTCCCGCCGGTGCTCGACGATCAGCCAGCCGAGCAGCCCGGTGCCGCCGGCCAGCATCGTGTTGAGGAACGCGGTGGCGGCCACGCCGTCCGCGGCCAGGGCCGAGCCCGCGTTGAACCCGAACCAGCCGAACCACAGGATGCCCGCGCCCAGCATGACCATCGGCAGGTTGTGCGGCCGGGCCTGCTCCCTGGGCCAGCCGGTTCGCTTCTTGATCACGAATGTCAGGGCGAGAGCGGCGGCGCCGGAGTTGGTCTCGACCGCGGTGCCGCCGGCGAAGTCATCGACGTGCAGCGTGCGGTTGAGCCAGCCGCTCGGGTCGAAGATCCAGTGCGCGAGCGGCAGGTAGACGATCGTCACCCACAGGGCCGCGAAGATGAGGAAGGGCCAGAAGCGGGCCCGCTCGGCGACCGCTCCCGCCAGCAGCGCGACCGTGATGATCGCGAACATCAGCTGGAAGCTCGCCAGCGCGAACGCGGGGATGCGGTGGCCTCCGGTGCCGCTCAGCGTGCTGGCCAGGCTGTGCAGCCCGGCCTGGCTGAAGTCCCCGATGAAGCCCCCGGTATGGTCCGGGCCGAAGGCCAGCGAGAAGCCGAACGCCACCCAGATGACCGAGATGACGCCCAGGCAGGCCACGGTCAGGGCCATCGTGTTCAGGACGCTCTTAGCGCGGAGCATGCCCCCGTAGAACAGGGCCAGGCCGGGGGTCATGAACATGACCAGGGCGGCGCTGCCAAGGACCCAGGCGGTGTCGGCACCGTTCACGTGTTACCTCCAGGGGCTTGCCTTATGTCGCCTGGGTTACGGTCGCCGCTCAATGTTTCGCACCGGAGGCCCAGCTATTTCCTGGGTGTTAATTGTGACCGGGCGTGACCGGAGTCACTCACGGAGCGTAGACTGGCCGCTCCCTCCGGTCCGATTCGCATGGTTCGCTGATCCTTGCTAGAGTCTGCTTGTTCGCAAGACGCGGTCGGGCGAACGAGATGCGCCGTTAGCTCAATTGGCAGAGCAACGGACTCTTAATCCGTGGGTTCGGGGTTCAAGTCCCTGACGGCGCACCCGTATGAGCAGGGGCGTGCAGCTGACAGAGTTGCGCGCCCCTGCTCTGTTTCCGCTTCGCGGGCTGTCTCTCAAGGTTACCCAGTGGTAAACATCTGAGATCGATGCCGGCGCGCCGCACTCTCGGGTTGTTCCTCTCATATGTCGCATGGTTGACTCATGTCTCGTTGTGCGGCTCATCAGTAGACTGGGCCCACAACGTAGGACATTTGCCCATAAGCCGGACAGAAGGTATTTTACGGTCTGTCGCGCAGTGTAACCGAACCGGAAATGCGGCGACAGCGCGTAACCCCCCAAGAAGCGAAGGCCTCACCTTGTCCACATCACCCGACACGGACGCTGCTAAGTCGCCGCCGGCGACTGCCACACGCGCCACTACTCTTAGCGTGGCCACGATCGTGGCCGTCGGAATCGCCGTCTGCATCGCCCAGGTAGGCCTGGCCGTCCCGGCCACTCTCAACGGGACGTTCCAGACGGTGCTTCACCCGACCGGCGCGTCGCAGCTGGACTGGATCTCCGACTCCATCCTCCTGCCGATCGCCGCGCTCGAGCTCACCTTCGGAGTACTCGGCGACCTGTTCGGCCGTAAGAAGCTGCTGGTCATCGGCGCCGCCCTCCTGGTCGTCGGCGAGCTCATCTCCGGTGTCACGACCGGCATCGCGCAGATGTACGTCGGCCAGTTCATCGCCGGCGTCGGCTCCGCGACGCTGTTCCCGACCACCCTGGCCATCATCGCCTCGGGCAGCCACACGCACGCGCAGCGGGCCAAGATGATCGCCCTGTGGGCCGCCCTGCTGTCCACGGGCAACCTGATCGCCCCCGTGCTCGGCGGCCTGACCGCGACCTACGGCTCCTGGCGCTGGGCGTTCTTCATCATCGCGATCCTGGCCGCCGCCGTCGCGGTATACAGCCACTTCTTCGCCGAGGACTCGCGTTCGCCCGAGGGCCGCTCCCTCGACATGGGCGGGCAGACCGCGATCGGGCTGGCCCTGTTCGCCCTGCTCTACGCGGTCATCGAGGGACCGACGGCCGGCTGGGGCAGCCCGACGATCATCGTGGCCTTCGTCATCGCCGCTGTCCTGCTCGTCGCGTTCGTCTTCATCGAACTGCGCGTGAAGAACCCGCTGCTCCGCCTGGACCTGTTCCGCAACCGGGCCTTCGCCCTGGCCTCGGTGGTGACGGTGTTCGGCATGTTCTCCTTCCTGGGCACGGCCTACGCGATCAGCATCCGGATGGAGGTCATCCAGCACCAGACCCCGATCCGGACCGCGTTCGCCTTCTTCCTGATCAGCGGCCTGGCGATCTTCCTGCTGCCGCTGACCTCGTTCCTGATGGCGCGGCTTCAGCCGCGGTGGGTCCTCGGTGGCGGCTTCGCGCTCATGGGCATCGGTCAGCTGTGGGCGTCCGCCCTGCCGATCACCGACGCGGGCCTGCCCTCGCTGATCCTCCCGATGGGGCTGGTCGGCATCGGCTTCGCCTTCGCCGTCTCCTCCGTGACCGCCACCGTCGTCAACACGGCCCCGCCCCAGTTCGCCGGCATGGCCGCCGCCACGACCAGCATGGTCCGCGACTTCGGGTTCGCCATGGGCCCGGCGGTCGTCGGTGCCCTGGCGCTGAGCAAGGCCGGCGGGGTGTTCAACCAGGCGCTGGGCAAGTCGCCGCTGCCGGCCGCCCTCAAGGCCGCCGCCGGGGGCGCGGGCCCGATGGCGACCAACTCGGTCCCGCCGAGCGTCCCGTTCAGCAAGGCGGCCCCGATGGCCGTGACCGCCCTGGACCACGGGTACTCGATCGGCTTCGCCACGGTCGGCATCATCGCCCTGATCTGCGCGGTGGTCACCGTCGTCGGCCTTGGCGGCCGCAAGGAGCAGGAAGAGGAAATCGCGCTCGTGGAGTCCGCTCCCGCCGCGTAAGCCCTCGTCCTCACTGAAACACCCGCCTCCGCCCCTGGCCCCGCCGGCCAGGGGCGGAGGCTTTTCCTCCATGTCCCGCCGCCCGGCGCCGCCGAGGCTCAAGCCTCGGGGTCGTCGGGGTCGTCGCCCTGGGCATCGGGGGAAAGGGGGAGCCGGACCTGGAAGTCGGCGCCGTCGCCGGGGGCCGACTTGACCGACACGGAGCCGCCGTGGGCGTGGACGATGCCCGCGACGATGGCCAGGCCCAGGCCCGTCCCGCCGGAGGCCCGGTTCCTGGCCGCGTCGGCCCGGTAGAACCGCTCGAAGACGCGCTTGCACTGCTCGGCCGTCATGCCGGGCCCGTCGTCCTCGACGTCCAGCACGACCGCGGGAGAGCCGTCCTCCAGCGTGCCCGAGTCCAGCCGCACGCGGACCGGCGTCCCGGGAGGCGTGTGGGTCCGGGCGTTGTTGACCAGGTTGCCGATGACCTGGCGGAGCCGCTGCTCGTCGCCGTCGGTGATGAACGCGCCCTTGCCGATGATCAGCTCGACGGGCCGGTCCGGGGCCACCATGCGCGAGTCCTGCACCGCGTCCGCCGCCAGCGTGAGCAGGTCCACCGGCCCCAGGTCCAGGGGCCGGTGCTGGTCCATCCGGGCCAGTTGCAGCAGGTCCTCGACCAGCAGGCCCATCCGGGAGGCCTCCGACTCCAGGCGGCTCATGATCCGGTCGATGTCGGCCGGAGTGAGAGAACCCGAGTCGGCGGGGGATTCAGGATGATCCGTTCGGGATGATGCTGGTGGTTCCGTTACGCCGCCGCGCTGCCGGTAGTACTCGGCGAACCCGCGGATCGTGGTGAGCGGGGTGCGCAGTTCGTGGCTGGCGTCGGCGATGAACCGGCGCATGCGCTCCTCGGACGCCTGCGCCGCCCGCTCGGATTTCTCGCGGTCGTGGAAGGCCGACTCGATCTGGGCCAGCATGGCGTTGAGCGAGCGGCCGAGGCTGCCGATCTCGGTGCGCGGATCAAGCTCGGGCACCCGGTGGTTCAGGTGGCCCTTGGCGATCTGGCCCGCGGTCATCTCGATGTCATTCAGCGGCCTCAGGTTCGCCTGGACCACCGCCACGGCGATGATCGCCAGCACGACCACGATCGCGCCCCCGACGGCCAGGTCGAACAGCTGCAGACGGTGCGTGGCTGCGTCCACGTCGCCCAGGTACACGGCCACGACGACGTTCACCGTCTGGTTCTGCGTCGAGCCGTCGGTCGTGACCGGCATGGTCATCGACTGGGCGATGACCCGCCAGGCGCCGTCGCCTGAACGGGACGAGACCGTGGTCAGAGTGGGCTGGCCGCCGTCTGCCCAGCCGCCCGTCGGAAGCCCCGGCAGCGACTGGTAGGCGTTGCCCGAGACCGGCATGTTGCCGTCCTCGGCCCACGACAGCTGGTGGCCGGGTTCCTGGAACCCGGTGATACCGCCGTTGAACGGGTAGGCCTTGCCGAGCACGACGCCCGGACGGAGGCTGGGCGGGAAGCTCGCCTGCAGCGTCGGGTCGTGCTGCGTGATCAGGTACGAGCGGAGCATGACCGTCGTGGCCAGGCTGATGGCGATCAGGGCCAGGATGACCAGGGACAGGACCGCGGTGATCAGCTTGACGTGCAGCGGTGTCCGGTCCGACAGCGCGCGCAGCCGTTTCACGGGACCTATGACGACGGGAGCCGCAGCACGTACCCGACGCCGCGCAGGGTGTGGATAAGCCGCGGGTCACTCGTGTCGATCTTGCGGCGGAGCACGGAGACGTAGGACTCCACGATGCCGGTGTCACCGCGGAAGTCGTAGTCCCACACGTGGTCCAGGATCTGCATCTTCGACAGCACGCGGTTGGCGTTGCTCATGAAATACCGCAGCAGCTTGAACTCGGTGGGGGACAACTGCACCTGCTTGCCGGCCCGCCAGACCTCGTGGCTCTCCTCGTCCAGTTCCAGGTCGGCGAACTTCAGCCGGGGAGTGGGCTCGGCCCCGTCGCCCCGCGTGCGGCGCAGGACGGCCCGGATGCGGGCGATGACTTCCTCCAGGCTGAACGGCTTGGTGACGTAGTCGTCGCCGCCGAGGGTCAGGCCGCGGATCTTGTCGTCGGTGCCGTCGCGGGCGGTCAGGAAGACGACGGGGATGCGGGCGCCGCCGCCCCGCAGCCGTCGGACGACATCGAAGCCGTCCATGTCGGGCAGCATGACGTCGAGGACGATCAGGTCGGGGCGGTGCCGCTGCGCGGCCTGGACCGCCTCGGTTCCGCCCGAGGCGGTAACCACGTCGAACCCGGCATACCGCAGGCTCGCCGAGAGAAGCTCGAGAATGTTCGGCTCGTCCTCGACCACCAGCAATCGCGCGTCAGTCTGCTGCCGCGTCTCGGCGGGTGGCATGTTCATGCGGCTCATTATCGCTTGCCTGGCTAAGGGAAACCTGAACGCCCCCTGTAGAGGCCCTGTTTACTCAGCGTACGTGGTGGCCAGACTAGCCGTGGGAGGGGGCCTGGGCCTCCTCCCAGTGGGCGATGGCCGCGCGCCGGGAATCCACGCCGAGCTTGGAGTAGATGCTGCGGACGTGGTTCTTGACCGTCTTCTCCGCGAGGAACAGGTGAGCGGCGATCTCGCCGTTCGTGCGTCCACCCGCGATCAGCGACATGACCTCCTGCTCGCGGGCCGAAAGCCCGTCGACGGGCAGGCAGGTGCCGGGAACCTCTCCGCGGCTCATGAGACCTCCGGTTCGCCTTTACCCCCGGGATGCAACTTCTTGCCACCCGTTACTCACTTGCCAGCGAATGGCTTGTATTAGTACATCTACACCAAAACGTGCCGACTCAAACCGGTTCGTTCGATGCGGTGATCCCGGGCCAGCGCCCCCGGGATGCCCCGGGGGCAGGGCGTCGCCGGAGTCAGGTGGCAGGCTGCGGGTCCTCTTCCGGCTCCTCCGCGGTGATGTCCGGGTGCTCGTGTTCCGGCTGCGTCTGAGCCCCTTCCTGCAGGTGCAGGGAGCGGTGCATCTTGGCCAGGAACGTATCGGTCAGGCCGCGGGTGCCCTTGTGATGGGTCTCGCTCAGGTGGGCGAGCAGTTCCTGCTCGGTACCGTCCTGCATGGTGACATGCTCGGTCACGATTTCCCCCTCATGCCGTCCAGTCGCTCTGGTCGGCTCACTTGGGGAACATGTTCCCGTTTTGTTCCGGCTGGAACATGCCAAGTGCGCCGTCCCGGGCCTCGCCGGGACGGCGCACTTCCAGCAGGCGCCTCGCGGGTGTCGCTAGCCGACCGAGGTGCCGCCCAGCATGCTGGTGGGCACCGGCTGGTCCTGCTTCATGTCGTTGAACATCTCCAGGGCCTTGGAGTGGTCCCACTCGACCGCCTCGCCCGCCGCCGTCGGGTAGGCCGGGTCGGCGATCGGCACGGTTCCGGTCTCCGGGTTCTGCAGGGCCATCCCGGCCTGGAGCAGGTCGATCAGGTGGGTGCCCTGGTCGACCGAGATCGCGCCCGCCGCGTCACTGGAGAACGGGAACGCCACGAACGGGTTGAGGTAGGTGCCCGGGCTCATCGACTTGTTCAGCAGGGCCTTCAGGTAGGCGCGCTGGTCCTGGATCCGCTGCAGGTCGCCGGTGGCGAACGAGTGCCGGTCCCGGACGAACGAGAGAGCCTGGTCGCCGTTCAGGTTGTGGCAGCCCGGGCTGAGCTTCGATCCGGAGTAGGAGTCCTGTACCGATGTCTTCAGGCACATCTGCACGCCGCCGATGTCGTTGGTCACGCTGACCAGGCCGCCGAAGCCGATGCCCATGTAGTGGTTGATGGTCAGCCCGGTGACGCTCTCGATCGTCTTGATCAGCAGGGTCGGGCCGCCCTCGCCCAGAGCGGCGTTGATCTTGTTGTAGCCGTGGCCGGGGATGTCCACGTAGGAGTCGCGGGGGATGCTGATGAGCTCCGGCTTGCCGTTGCCGACGTGCAGCAGCATGATCGAGTCGGAGTTCAGCTCGCCCTGGCTCTGGCCCACGTGCATCTGGTCCTGCTGCGTCCGGGTCAGCCCGGCCCGGGAGTCGTCGCCGGTGATCAGCCAGTTGGTCCCAGACGAACTGCTCGAGCTGGCCGGAAGCGTCACCGTGCGGTGCAGCTTGCCGTCCAGCCAGAAGTACCAGCCAACCGCGATCACGAGTATGACCACGACGACCGTGGCGATGATCCGCCCGATTCGGGGTCGGCGGCGCCTCCCGCCGTACACCCGAGGGGGCCTTGGTCCTCCGCCGGCGGGGCCTCGCCCGGCGGGGCCTCGTCCTGGCTGCTCCGGCCATGCGCCGCGGCGCGCCGGAGGCCTGTCGGAACTGGACCGCGGTCCGCGCGGCGGCGCGCCAGCGCTCTCGCCCCGGTACCAGCCTTGCGGCCAGTCGTCACTCATCGGGAAATCCCTCCACGGAGTCTTTATCGTCTGAAGAACGATCCTGGCACTTCGGACGTTTCTTCACAGGAAAACGGGCGGTACCGTGCGTGAGGTTCAGCTGACGTCATGAACACGAACCGTGACAGGGCTCGCCTGGGGAACGGGGCGAGCGGCGTGGATCCGCTAGGAGTTGTCCCGGTGCTGGCGGGAGGCTTGTCCCGGCACTGACGGGCGAGCGGACGGATCATCACGCGCTATGACTTCCGGAGTCTACCCGCGAGGTCGTATGTCCGAAGCATCGGCACAAAGACCCGCAGACCCGAAGGAACCTCACACGTCATGGTGGGTGATCATGCCAGCCAGCGTGGCGCGGTGTCATGGGTACGGAAGGAAGTTAACAATCCTCATAGAGTCGGCAGAGTCTCTGGCCCAGTCCGGGAGAGGGGCACTGTCCTGCGCAAACTCTGGAAAAACCGATGGCCCGGTCAGCGGACCGGGCCATCTATGGAGCACTGGGGTGAGTGACGGGATTTGAACCCGCGGCCCTCAGGGCCACAATGTGGTAGGCGCGCTCGGCAAATCTGGTCTAGGCCAAGAGGTTCCCTCTTAGTCGCATACCGGCTGCCGTCGTGCTCGGGAGTCCCGGTGTCGAGCTCGCTGTCCGGTCCCGCCTTGAAGTTAGGAGTACGATACTTATAAGTACGCTTCTAGCTTCGGGGAGGCAAGGATGTTCGCCAAGCCGTCTGACATGTTCGACCGCGAGGAGGAGTGGGCTGCGCTCACCCGCTTCTCCACGGACGACCGCCCGGGCGCTACGCTCGGGGTGGTGTCGGGTCGACGGCGCCAGGGCAAGACCTTTCTCCTCGACGCCCTGTGCAAAGCCGATGACGGGTTCTTCTTTGAAGCGACCCAGGCGGCCGACAGTGAGTCCCTGCGGCGGATCGGCGCCCAGCTAGGCACCTACACCGGGGCAGCGCTGCCGCCGCGCCCGGCGGACTGGCACGAGGTCCTAGACGGGCTGCTCGCGCTCGGGACAGACCGCCCGGTCACGGTGGCCATCGACGAGTTCCCGTACCTGGCCAAGGCGAACCCGGAACTGCCGTCGGTGATCCAGGCCGCGTTCGGGCCGCGCCGGGAAGAGCGGCTCCGTTCGAAGACGCGGCTGCTGCTGTGCGGATCGGCCATGTCGTTCATGGGCGGACTGCTGTCGGGCACGGCCCCGCTGCGCGGCCGGGCCGGACTGGAGATGGTGGTGCCGACCCTGGACTACCGCCTGGCGGCCCGGTTCTGGGGGATCGAGGACCTGCACCTCGCGGTCCTGCTGTACGCGATCGTCGGTGGCACCCCCGCCTACCGGGACGGCGCCGCGGGAGGGCGCGGCCCCGCATCGGCAGGAGACCTGGACGCGTGGGTGGCGGACAACGTCCTGAGCCGGTTCAGCCCGCTCTTCCGCGAGGCCCGCTACCTGCTCGCCGAAGAACCCGACATCCGGGACAACGCCGTCTACCATTCGGTCCTGGCCGCCGTCGCCGAAGGCCACGGCACCCGCGGCGGCATCGCCAACTACCTGGAGCGCAAGGCCACCGACATCTCCCATCACCTGTCGGTCCTGGAAGACGCGGGCCTGCTCATCCGCGAAGTTGACGCGTTCCGGCCTGGCCGGAGCGTCTACCGGATCAGCGAGCCGCTGATCGCCTTCTACCACGCGATCATGCGGCCCGAGTGGAGCCGACTGGAGCGCCGGGGACAGGCTGCCGAGGTCTGGCGCGACAGCGACCACCGGTTCACCACCGCCGTGGTCGGCCCGCGGTTCGAGCAGATCTGCCGTGACTGGATGCAGGCCTACGCGCCGGTCGAGATCAACGGGACCCCGGTCTCGCAGGTCGGCAGCGGAGTGGTCAACGACCCGGAACTGAAGAAGCCCTACCAGGTCGACGTGGCGGCCTTCGGCCACGACGCTGAGGGGCGGAGGGTCCTGCTCGCCATCGGCGAGGCGAAGTGGGCCGAGACCATTGGCACCGGCCACCTTGGTCGGCTGCAGCGCATCCGGGAAATCCTGGTCCGCGCCAAGCAGCCTGGCGCCGACACCGCCCGCCTCCTCCTGTTCGGCAGCTCCGAGCCCACACCCCAGCTCCGCGAGGCCGCCGCAAGCGGCGACGTCCAGTTCATCGGCCTTGAGACGCTGTACGGCTAGGGTCCTGTCGCTGAAGCCGCGATCAAGGAGACCTCGTGAACGTCGAGCCCGAAGTATCTGCCGTCTTCCGGCTTCCTGAACATCGGGGCCTGTCAACGCCCCGACAGCGTCATCGCGGCCAGGCTCGTTGCTGAGTTCGGCGACTGTCAGCCGCTGCCGACCGGCTGTACACCCCCGTAGAGGTTGATCCGGACCTGGTCGCTGCTATCGACGATGTACGTGGGGTCATTCTTGGGGGTCCATCCCACGGGGAGAAGATAGTAGGTACCTGAGCGCATCGTCAGCAGACGCAGGCCTGTGTAGTAATAATGGTAGAAGTTTCGGGCGGGGAGAGGGTTTTCTTTGACGCCAGTCCCGGAGATGGCCAGCCGGTTGACGCTAAAAACCTCAACTGCGGACCGGGCCTGCAAGGTCGCGACGAGCTGCCTGGCCGCGGCGATTCCCTGGTTGTGTGAATACACAGATCCGGCCCACAGTGAGCGTTTTTCATCCTGCTTGTGATGGGTTGATCACGATCTGATCGCGCGGCGGCGTGCCCCC
>Ga0131853_10002659_pt1 | contig 31965 bp, 27 predicted proteins | sample TergutLab28metaG_FD_92764 | JGI IMG/M metagenome (GOLD analysis project Ga0131853, IMG submission 92764) | Labiotermes labralis P1 segment gut microbial communities from Petit-Saut dam, French Guiana - Lab288 P1 (version 2) (version 2) | ecosystem: Host-associated > Arthropoda: Insects >... | reverse complement strand
GTATTATCTTGTTCTAAACTGTATTATCTTGTTCTAAACTGTATTATCTTGTTCTAAACTGTATTATCTTGTTCTAAACTGTATTATCTTGTTCTAAACTGTATTATCTTGTTCTCAAAAATGTTAGGTACTTCAATTTATATAACTGCATAAGGAATTAAAAATTTGAATAAAATAAATTTTTTGTCCTTAAATGAATCAAAGAAACAGACTTTGGAAAAGAAACATGTTGAAAATTAATTAAAACATATTGGGTACAAAATGTACCCAATATGGTAAAAGTTAATTACTGCTCTGAAATTCAAGGGTTAAACATTCACTTGTGCTGTAATTAGGGTGAGGGGAGATGCTGCTTGTTGCCAATGTTAAGTATGCAGCTCCCCTAGCTGGGCTGACATTACCTACTGACACCCACTGTAGTTAAGTGAGGGAGAAAGAAAAGAACATCAAAATATAGACACTATAAACAATCTTATAAAAGCCAACGAAATGCACAATACGTCAATGTAATTTTATTTCACAATGTTCAAAAGTTTCAATAATTATGACTATGTAAGAACTTAAGAGAGCATGTTCATGAAAAGTACATATCTTATGAATTCCACCTGCTGGTACAAAAACGCAGCTAACATCCCCAATACCCAGTCAGCAACCTTAGAAATAAACCTGGCTCCATGGTTCCCTAGACATCATACTAGTATAATGTGGTTAAAGTAATACACATGTACTTACTGAGCTGCAGACTTCTGCCAAGGCTTGCAGCTGATTAGAATTAACAACTGGGATGCTGCCAGATGAGCAACTGGTAGTAGTGGTTGTTACACTCATACATGTGTTAACAGATGGAATGATTGGAACAGGAATGGCAGCAGTTACCAGCTGCTGAGGTTTGGCAATAGGTCCCCACACTGCCTTTGGTCTACTGAACTCCTCTAACCATTCATTTATGGCATTTCGAAGGGCACGTCGAGGATGGTACATGTTGGGGGAGAGGGTAGAAGGTACATCCTCTCCGACACCACCATCCTCAGTCTCTGTCTCGAGTTTGATATCGGCACTAACTGAATCATCTGCAGGAATGTGACAGAAAAAATGTCTGATTACTACTGCTAATGGCAAAACAATTTACTGGTATAAACATCATAAATAAAGCTATCTTGTATTCTCTGCCTAGGAAATAAAGAAGTTGAGAATTCTAATCTTCTGGGATGTGATGCTCTGTTGTTGTCTGCGCAGTCCCCAAAATTTCGAGGCACAAGGTCTTAATTTTTAAGGATCAGGCAAGCCAAGAAGAATTTCTTCAATCTTTTCGGACTGCTTGACCCCAGATGATGAAGGCACTCTACTCTTTCCAGAACTCAGGAAACACTCACCGAACAACATACCATCCTATTCCAGAAGACCCGAATCCTTTATCTATACTGTCATAAAAAGCTCAAATCTTGCAAAAAAGACATAAATAAAAACAAGGCAGTCCATCAACTGGCTCAGAAGTGGGTAGGAAATAAAGGTACATGACTGATGATAACATATGGCTGCCTTTTCCCACAAAATAAAGAAAGGAAATTTAAATTCAGTCTGATAAACAACTGTGAACTGAACAGTACGTAAGATACTTACTAATACTGGGATCTCTCTTGCCATCCACATTACACCTGCTCCACTGTGCTAGTGTATGAATGGCCACAAAATTGGCTCCATATTCACAGTTTGGATTAGTGAGAACACCTCTTAACTTAGGAATAAGATCAGGGGAACGTCCTGAATATGGCCCCAGAAATACACGTTTCTGGTCATAATCATTGGCATGTAGATTATCCCAAATCACTGGCGGGCGGCGCAATACATCAGTTATCTCTTCAACTGACTCAACTGTTAATATTCGTGATATTACCTTTGGTCCTACAAAACACAAGAAAATAATCAGCACATGACAACTGCAAGCAATTCATGTACAAAACCCATGTCAATGAGTATGTACTTTATTTTATCAATTTACACTTTTTTTAAATGGGTGCATACTTCATGCATACTCAGCACCAAGTATTATCACAGTGATTAACCTCTTGGCGCCGGAATTATTTTTTTAATTTTAGCACACCCTGTATATAAAATGTGAATAATACAGGAACCAAATATGTTAGAATTATGAAACAAACTGCATTTTGAAAAGAAAAAACGGAGAGTAAATACCATATTTAAAATATTCAGTCCCTATATTTGTTGAATAAATATATAAAAGGCAATGTTTAGAGGTTAGCGGTTCGGTACAACCACTATGGTTGACATTAGGCGTCAAAGGGTTAAATCAAGAGGGCAGGGCATGTGGTACACACGACAGAAAAGAGGGATGCATTTCGGGCTTTGGTCAGAAATGCTGAAGGAAAGAGATGCTTACACAATACAGATGCATATGTGAGGGTAATATCAAAACAATCTTAAAGAAATAAGACAGAAGGACACTTACTGGATTTATATGGCTCAGCACAGGAGACACTTGGTGGGCTCTTGTGAACGAACTAATGAAACTCTGAGTTCAATGAAATGTGGGATATTTGTTGCCTCGCTGCGGACCTATTAGTCTCACGAGGAATCCGATCCCTTGCATATGTGACAGTGAGCTTGATGGTACACTTATTCTGTAAAAAAAAACCACGCGCACACACACACACACACACACACACAAGCACGCGCGGACACACACGCGCACACACACACACGTAATCTCGCGCGTGCGCGCGCACACAGAGAGAGAGAGAGAGAGAGAGCGAGAGAGAGGGGGGGGGGCACAGGCATGTGCACGTAATGTTGGCTCCTGTGCCAAACCATATGATATTCATTTTTCCTCCTAATTTATCCACTACAACCCAAGGTTATATTCTGCACTCTACTTCCTAACTCTTTTTTTAAAATAAGGTCCGAGATAAGAGAAGAATTAAATAGAATTTTCAAACGTATGAGTACACACAGGATAAACCATAATGCACGTTACATCCACAACATGTGCCCAATACAGAAAGAAACTTTCCTTACCTGTCCACATTATATCTATTTCTGGGGCAAGTTTAGACCCAATTGTGTTGAGATATTCTGAGTTTTGGACATTAGGAGTAGCACGGGCTGCACAATACTGTGTGGGGCACAACATGAAACGTGGTTGACCCAGATGTTGAAATACCTCATTACTCACAGACACCTACAACAACAGTAACAATTTCAGTTTCATAAATAAAGGGCTGGGTTCAACAAATCACACTGGTACTCCATATTTTTTGTTTATCTTGAACAATGACACAGCCTTTCTTGGGGAAAGTGTTTCCTCGTCAAGAAAAACAAGGCTATGAATGGAAAATGAAAATGTGCATGACTGTTCTAGGTCTGTTGAAAGGGTCTTATGGGTAGTCAAGAGCAACATATGAGATGTGCTGATGCAAGTACAGTGGGGTATGCTAGAATGAACGTAACTGGTTCCAGAACCTCGTTCGTTATAGCATCTGTTTGTTCTAGCACACAATGGAATATATGCATTTAGGGGTAATCCGTTCCAGGCTCACAGCCTAGAGCAAAGTAACCATCCAGCTTTCTCACTCTATTTTGCTGGCTCATGGCTAAAATAATAGAGCAGAATAATTTTAAAAAAATATTTTCACTGCTAAAGGTGCAAATAACTGAACTAAACTGACAACTGAACCTTACAAATTATAACAAAGATGATGACTGGCGTTCTAATCAAAGCAGGAAGGCCCAACACGTCATGCACACGCGCGTGCTACATCTGCCGATAGTATTCCTCTGCGTTCGTTGTAGCATCCTGATTTTATTGACAAAAATTGTTCATTGTAGGATCATTCATTGTATCATGCCTCACTGTACATCCCAATTTACTTTAACACATACAACACAATTCTGCTGACAGTCTGTCCTCTGAGCATCACACATTTTAATTTTTTAAACTTCTAGCTATATACCCATCTACATGAAAAATTCTGAAACTACTAAAAAGTTAACTGCATCTACAAGTGCTCTGTCAACACAAACATCCACTACAACTAAAACTTTAAGACATAAAGAAGTAATTCAGTGCATTAATACATTACTTGTATCTGTTACATTCTACATACAGGCAGCACAAACTTATAGATGACTTGACAGTTAAATTACCTGAGCATGAGCAAATGACTGAAAAACTTCTTTGTCTGCCTCACACATTTCTGGCTCAATATCGTCAAACAGAAGAGCAAAGGCAGTGCAACCAAACTGCGAAACCTGCTCCAGTTTTCGCTTCAAAGCAGCCACTTCTTTGGCACTCGAGTAGGTTATATCCAACCCAGGCGACAAAGCATAGTAAAATGTAATGCCATGATCCCGGGCTGAGGAGATCAGTCCTGCAAGATAAAACATACCCATATTTATAATGGAAATAATTCAGAGCTATACTTCTCACATGTGTGTCTGGATTAAGGGAAAGTCATGTTGAACATGACCAGCGAAGCATATTTAAAACACAATGTTTTAACAGTGCACTCTACCTCCAATCTTCATGTAACTGGTTGTCAAGCAGAATGTAACCCAGTTGTCAAATCTTAATTTCAGCACCAAACAATGAAGCATGCAGACACAACCTTGGTGCAGTCACAGCATTTACAAATTCACCCATGGTGGTAGTGGAAAAGTGTTTGCAAATAAAAGATACAACAGGCAATGCACCTGGCAAACACATGACCATGTCCTTGCATAGCATTTAATGGTATGCACTAGGAAATTTAAAAAGAAAAAAGTCTTTTTGCATCTGTCTCTCTTAGAAATAACTAACAGAAATTACACATCCAGCATCCTTGGAAGATGAATGTAAGAGACAATATAAGTTACTTAATATTCTTCCAAACATAATTTCCAATAATTAGGTTCCAGATCTGTATGCCATACAGAATTCAAAAATCTGTATGTAAATATAAACCATAAAGTTTTGAAAAATGCATTAAAATGTAAAGTTCGCCCTATAACGTACCATGAAGGCACAGAGGGGGAGTAGAGGAATAGCTCCACTCTTTCTTTAACCTCAGTGCTAGATGGGGGTAGGTGATAAACGCCATACTCCGGCTGCTTTACACCCGAGAAGAAGATTGTACCTGCTGTGTTAGGAGGCTGAGTGGGCCCCAGGGGCAGTCCAGACGGGTGTGGAAAATCTTAACCCCACCAGAATATGATCCCCGGACTGTCCAACCCGTAGCAGGTCAGTATATCAACTACACTATCCAGGCCCACTATATGGTGCATCAAGTTTTAAAACAAAAGTTTCTGCCTACTCTCAGCAAGTTATGTTCCCATATTTTCAGAAACCTATTTCAGCATCACACCAAACTATAGTGGCATATTTCATTTTCAAAATACGTGCAAAATGTAAGGTGTTCAATGCACTGGCCAATGGTAGATTCACCATTAAACACTTCAGAGATTTTTTGTAAATGGTGAAAGCCAGCACTTTTGACAGTACTGATTGCCTTTTTTTTTTTTTAACATCTCATTTTTATTGCATTCAAAGTACCCTGAACTTCTGAAACTACATTTAAACTCGCACTTACAGCCAATAAATAATGAAATAAGCATTTTTTTATCTCAGTGAATGCAAAATATGTACTTTTGTTGAAACATTTTTAAAATGTGCACTTTACATTTGCAATATGCAAAATGCATATAATCTTAACCTACTAATTACAATCAGTACGTTTGATAATGGTAGCCCTTTGATATTCATACATTATTAAGATACTTTATGTTTTAAATATAACCTATTCATGTGCTAGTAATGATTAAATTTGTAGGCTTTAACTGTGCTGTACAATGTGAGCTGTATCAGAATTCAGTGTTTACAGTCAATAAACCACAGCACAGATGGTGGCTTAAGAGGACCTTCTACTTCATAATCTTCTGTTTCCACAGCAAGATACATCATATAACAAAGCAGGCATTTTAATAATCACTTGCATAAAAAATAAAATATCTGCATATACCTGTAAGGTGTTCAGCTTCTTCAACTGTATACAGCTCACGCCAATAAGCACGGTGCTTATAGTCATCCTTTGGAGCATAAAGGTAAGAGTCCATTCCCCATTTTTTTAATCTGAAACCAGAATAATAGCTTTTTGTCACAAAATGCATCTCCAGGTTTGAAATTAGCATGCAGGAAACACTGTGATACCAATACACAAATGTAATACTATTCCTATGCAAGTTTTGAGGCCTTTTCAGCAGTGTAGCCAAGGGCTCTATGCCACAGCACAAGCATATAAAACTTACTTTTGGAACAAATCTTTTCTCTGTTCAGCAGTCCAGGGTCTTCCATAAAAACCTGTAAAAATTTAAATGATTTAGTAACCATGTGGCCTATCTCCTATTCTTACAATACAGTGAGCTGTATTTAACACCTCTTTGACTCGCACAATATTCTGAATATATTACATCATTCACCAACACATACCTGTCATCCAACTAGCAAGTCTGAAACTTCTTCTTGTCTTTATATAGTTTTATTTTTCTCACATTCAAAATCAGTGACTTATTAGGTTAGTTTGTTGAACTTAATTTATTCTGTGTTATTCATACTGTACACATAGAGAAAACAATCTTTTGAGATGTCAGGCATCAGTCCCATACTAAAAAAGATCAGGTATGCATTCACAATACTGTACAATGACATATGGCTGATGGGTAGTTGCATCAATGTGTCCTGCAGTTTTAACTCCTCTGTGAACACAATGAGCAAATGTTCTTTGGTTCTTGCATTAAAAGCCATACATGTTTACACATTCCAATTCTAAAGAATGTCTTTTTCATTATGAAAATATTGCACCAGAAATAAATTTTTTACATGTATCAAAAATTCTGGCTAAAGCACACAATAGTGTTCAGAGTTCATCACCAACACACCCAATCCACAGTGCTTTTTGAACATCATAGTCTTCTTGAACATAATGCCGTGTAGTCAGCCAGAAACTTATTTATGTTTTGAAGGCACGCATTACTTTCATCTTCTGGGTAGAAGACTATAATGCAAGGAGAAATAAAGGATAACAAACAGAAAAACAGAGGACACAATCAGGGGCTGCTGGCATTCATGAGGAGATGCTGACTCTCAACAGGGCCAGGACTGTGTTCTTTGTACAACATGGACAGAAAAATATAGGTGAAGGACGCATTTTTGCATCAAAGAAGCAGATGCACACAGAGCTCACTATATCAGCTAGAAACAGGCCTACAAGTTGAGCAATCATGAAGGATAAAGGAGAGAGCAGAGGGACAACAAGGCAGAACTGTCATGAAACAAGGAACAGACCAAAGAATTGACATGACCTGGTGGATGCAGTCACAAAGAAGAGACGGTGCAGCGTGGTTCACAAGCAAATAAAGAAGATACATTTTTTGGTGGGGTACAGAATAACAAGAGACATAACAGAGAATTGAGGGGAAGGGAGAAATATGGTGAGCAGGAAGGAAAACTGGTGGTATACAACTAAAAATCAAGATAAACAGGTACAGAAAATGTTTTTAGACAGGGTACACAAGAATACCATATGTTCAAAATGAAAGGTGGAATTAAACAAAGAAGCAATGAAAGCTCCAGTAAAATGTTGAAAGGGATGTGCTGTCATAGCAGAGTTATGAATAAAGAACAGAGGAAGAGTACTGGAGGCTTTGAACCTTTCATGGTGACAAAATTCAATAAAATAGTGTCAAGGGATTCAAACCAATCAACATGTCAGAGGCCAACTCCATTTCCATCATCAGTCCTATCAAGAGTGTTGTTTAAGAGCACAGTTCAGAATCAATGAAATAGGCAAAGTGCAACTACAACACAGGTACAAATGACTGAAAAAGTCATGAAATAGGATAAAAATTAAGCAGGACCTCAGACTGCAACCAAAGCAGACTGTGACACAGACCCAGTGAGAAACCAATCATGGTGCATCCCCAGAAGAAGCCTGTCATTGTTCCTTATGGGGATGAGGAATAGGCTTTCACACCTTGCTGAAGCAGGGGCCATCCTCCCTACTCATGTTAAAATGGAGTGTGCTATCAGCTCCTGGATAACATGGTCCACATATCTGGATGTGGTAAGGGGATACTGTTCTGTAATGGAAGCAATGCTGAAGATCCATGTTGTGTTACACCATGGTTGACAAATCCATGTACCCAAAATTGATGTTCTTGTTGTTTCCTTAGACCTGGTTTCAATGGAATGGCCACAGTGTCCAGTGACGACCTGACCACACTCAAAGACAACGCTATACATGTCTGGCATCTTCATACACGAGACATTCCATCCAAGAACACTGGAATTCTCTCTATCAAATATACACACATGAACACATACGAAAACTGTCATCGTGAAGGCAACAGCTTCAGTTCCATCCCAGTCTGAGCAGCGAGGATGGGCTTTGCATAAATTATGGCACCCTCTTACTCATTCTTACCCATTCCCCTCGGAAATGGGGTGGGGGAACTACCTCCAGGATAGACATGACTATAGTTCATAACTGTTGCGTTAGGTCACTGTGTTAATAAAGTATACAATACAACCGTATGATACAAAAAAAAAACAGGTCGCGCCATCTCTTTCTAAAATTTTCTCGACTAAAATGCAGTTTTAAGAGATCACATCTTAACTGAACGCGCAAATAATTAAAATGTCACTACATCGTTTTATGAAACTTCAGAATTACCTTCCACGACTCCACAAATAAAGTTCCCGTTTTTGGTATGCAAATTGTCAATAGTTGGGCTCTTGTTATCCGCCATCTTCCTGTTACTTTGGCGTCTGTCCAATGGCACTTCTTAATATAACACAGGTTTCTCTGTGTACGTCGAACTTACAGCACAAGCTACAAAACACGTCAAACAGCATCAACTAGTTCCATTGCTACACTAGACGACTTTCTAAACGAAGCAACTGATGTGCAAAAATTAGACTTTGCGCAACCCATACATTCTCACCCTCTTCGCTTTCTCCATAGTTCTGGTACCATTGCTGTGCTATTATAACCACAGATGAAAGTACTGTGCTACGAGTTCCATATATGTCAACCGCGTATACCACTAACTGCAAGATGGTCGGGGCCACAGAACATGTCTTGCCTGACTGTGGTTACCAAATGATCAGTGGCTATGTGATCCATTCAGTACGGATTATGGTGGCTGCAGGTGTGCGCGTTCAATAGTGCAAAGTAATATACAGTTAACTGATCTGAGTGGTAGGTGTTCATATGATATTTACACTCGAAGTACATGAGCCTGTGAATTACTTTTGGGAGTTTCAATAATTTATTAATCAGAATTTTAATGTAAGGTAACTTGGCATGTTTGAATACTTCTAGGACGTGTTACTCCTCCATCATTAACATCTCGTAACAAATGAATGCAATGAAACGTACCCTCGCATCCGTGTGACTGCCAACATCGAAGAACCAGATGAAAAATCAGCAATGGAAATGTCAAAGGCGTTTAATAAAGAAGGGTGGTTATTATGGTTTCGCATAGTTACACAAGACGATGGATTGGATTTATTTTAGTAAATAGTTATTATTTGTATTTAAAGTTGCAAGAATTTATGTTTGTTGACTTTGATATAGAAAACAGCGTAATTTACATAACGGTAACTAATTATGCAAAACAACTGTGGGTGATTCACAGCCATGATTGCTAGTGAAGAAAAATTACGTGAGTGTTACATTTTTCAAAAATGCAATTCGAGTTCATAAAATAAGTATTTCGTTGTTAGTGGATGATTACTAAAGTGGTGTATTCGTAACCTTGATTTCAGCTGAAGAGGTAACCAAGCAAGCTTTTCGCAAGAAAGTCTGGGAATATTTGGAAAAAAATGACTTAGCCGATTTTCCTCGGCCAGTCGACGGTCGTATTCCAAATTTCAAAGGTTCACCTAAGGCAGCGCAGAAACTCTCGGAGCTTGATATTTTCAAATGTGCATCTACTATTGTGGTCACTCCAGACACACCACAACAAACAGTTCGATACCTAGCTCTTGAAGTGAGTGGTGTGATCAATGTGACTGCTGTTATAGAAACATGTATAACATAAAATAATTAATTTTTCTTTTATTTAGGCAAGGAAAAAATTGTTGGTGCCAATTCCAGGCCTGCGGTCTGGATTGTTTCATCATGTGGAACCCCCCTCAGATGCTTCAAAGCAAGAGCTAAAGATAGCAGCTTCTGGGCGAGTTTCAGAACGGTGGTGTAAACCCATTGGACTTGATGCCAAAATAAAAGTGGATCTCATTGTATTAGGGTCTGTTGCTACTTCAAGGGAAGGTAACTTCAACTTAACATAGACAAAGAAGTCATACACACACACACACACACACACTTATGATTTGCACAGTGAGTTTAATGAGCTGAATTTACTGTGATGAAGAGTTGACACATTCAGATAATAGCCCAGTTTATATACTTGTTTGTTTCCCTGCATTTTCCTCTGGAAAAGCCAAAAGTAGTGAAATTGGAGAATATTGGGTTCCCTTCATGGTCTGAAATCAGTGCTGCAGGTCATCTTTACCACCATAATCATTCTATTATTAGGGGTAAAATGTACTCCTCTTTGAGTGTTTACATTTAAAACATGGATTTTTACCATCACTGTTGCCAGTCAGCAAGGATGTACAAATGCCAGATACAAAGTTGTCCGTATGCTTGAACACCACACTACGCCAGTTTATAATTCCATCTTTATGATTCATCATTTTAAAACCAAAACTCATAACAAACCTTAAGACTAACAGTTTGGATGTAGTATATATTTATATAGTTGATGTAAAAGAACAGGTACATGGTGTAGGACACAGATAACTTCCATTCCACAGGCTGGATATTTTGTGCTGATGTTATTTAACTTAATGACCGCACAGTATTATGGTAACATTCATCTTGAACATTCAGTTTTTTCTGTGGTTGTTTTATCTTTTGACTGGTTTGTTCATTTGGAATGAAAGTGTCAATCCCTGTTGCTGATTGCTTTACAGGATACAGAATAGGGAAAGGCAAAGGTTATGCAGATCTTGAGTTTGCATTGTTGGTGAAGATGGGGGCTGTGAACCAAAGTACTGTTCTTGCTGCAACTGTACATGACTGCCAGGTACACAGACAGTCATTACTTAATTTTTTTTTTATTTTAGAACTTAATAGTTGTATTACATTTATTGGTATCTGAATTTCAGTGGATTTATAGTGAAATATACCAAGCACTTTGGTTCAAGTGCTAATGCTCCAGACTTGTATTCAGGAAATGCCTGGTTCAAATTTTTCATATGAATGTTGGTAGTGGTATCTTCTTTCATTAGTAATGAGGACTGTGGGTTTTTGACATAGGCCTGGGAGACTGACGGAAAACACTGAAAATGGGACTTCTGTTCACCGATCCTCATTATATTGCCTGGCCAGTATTTAAGATTGGGCCTACATTTATAATTTTTACATTATTATCTGCTGTATTTATAATCTTATACTGATATTTTATTTCTATCTTAGGTGAAACATTTATGATATATATATATATATATATATGATATATTTTATATGAAAAGTATTGTTTGTCACATTTTATATGAAAAGTATTGTTTGTCACTTCTGCAACTGTTTTTGCTATGCATGTGCGCATCAGCCGAGGGGCTATGTAAATACAATAAACAATCCAACAGGAAGTGGCAGCAGATAGTTGTCAGACAAAATAATGGACTGTATATTCCCTTAATTCCATTATTGCAGTCTATTTATGTGGTTAGGTGTTCGAGGCATTACCTGCACAGCTATTCAAGGCAAATGATGTACCTGTGGATTTCATTGTAACTCCAACTCAAGTGATAGAAATAAATCCACGTCGTCCCAGGCCCAGTGGAGTCATGTGGAGCCTTCTTTCAAAGCAACAGTTGAATAATATACCCATACTGCAGACTCTTAGAGAAGCAGAGTTGGGGTGAGTAGGCAATCAAGACTGTTTTAGTACCTTTACTTGAGTATTGTGTTAAGTTTACAACACAGTCAGTGCATTGTTTTTGAGACTTGACAGTGGGACACTTTGTGGTTACAAACAGCACTGACAGAATCTCATATCCAAATGTAACATGACACATACAAAATTGGTATAGCCTTGAAAGAAGATCACTTAATGATGTGGAAACATGTAGTGATAAATTATACAATCTTGACACTTACCACCTTCTGAAAGTCAAATTTTCTTCACTAATATTGGGCATATGTTTTAATGTTTGTTGCAGTGAAGGAAAAGAATGCATATTGAAAGAAGTTGATCCTGACTTTGAAGAACGTCTTCGGGCTAATGGAAGTGGTTACAGAAGAAGGACCTTCAGACGACGACGTGGTATCCACAAGTCAGCTCATACAGAGGAGGGAATTCAGAGCCCACAGCAGTGTGTTTTAGATGAAGAAGACAATCAGAGTAAGAGGCATACACATATGTTCCATCACTACAGAAGTTCTGCTACAAAATGGACATCTGCGATGGCTAAAAGTGTTTATAGTGAAGACGTTGACAAGACTGAGGTACAATATTCCATTCTCGTGTGTCATTACTGAAATATTATTTGTGCTGGCACTCTCACTACTGTCGCTTCTGCACGAAGTCAGTCTTACTTCACATTAGAAAGGTAAAACTGTCTTTGTCCCTGTGGAAAAGAAAATCATCTTGTAGATGTGTATGGGGTGTGAAAGTATGGTTGAATTTATTATATATCTTGGCTTCAGATGGGTTGATTTGTTAGCTTGAATGTCCATGTGCTTTACCTCTGATGAAGGAGCCTCTGGTACCAGATGGATAGGAGACTTGGTGAACACAAGCTTACCATATTAGATATAAAGATACTGTTTTGTGAAGCCTGTAGCAGATTAACAATACCATATAGTAGGAAGGCATATGGTTATACATTTAATGAGGATGTAGAATAGGAAAACAAGGAAAGACAGTTCTTCTCTACATGTGTGGTATTCATTATGTCACCTGAACTTTTCAAATTAAATATCTGTAGACCTTGCTTTAGCAGTTAACCCCATTTGAAACTTGGTTGAGTTTACTGGGCTTTTCAACTGAGATTTCTGTGGTTTCCCTCAGTCTCTGGGTGAATGCCAGGACAGTACAGGAAATTTTACTGCAATTGTGTTCGAATATTGTGATGAGGCCTGCTTGCTGGCTGAGAATTTATTTTTAGCGGTACTTGTGTATCATTGCTTGCTAGTTGAAGTATGGCCACCAGGCCTGTATAAGTTGGAAATTAAAATCCCTTTATTTCTGAGTGATAAACTGCTACCCCTGAATTAAAATATGACCACAAGTCCTGTAATACTGGAAGATTTAAATCCCTCTTCCTGGACAGTAAAAGTCATGACCATATTGCTGCTCATCACTCACAATTATCTTCCCATCTCCATCAGTCCATGCAGTGGAGTCATTGTCATTAAAGAATCCAAAAACCTACTCACTGAACACAGGTGTTACTCATGTTCTCTGAGGCTAATATCATAAATTGTAATGCTTTTGTTACCTTTTCTTTTTAAAGAATATCACTGGAAATGTTACAAAGAAGGAATGGCATCGACCATTACGTCCTCGACAGCGGCCTGCAATCGAGTTCAGTGTCAGAGTTAGCAACATTGCATCTAATGTCCGTGTCCGTGACCTCAAGACTGCTTTATCAGAGAGAGGCATCAAACCAACAGATATCACATGGCGTGGACACAGAGGCTTTGCTTTTCTTCACTTCACAAAAACAGGAGGCTCAAGGAACTCAGAATCTTCAGCTCCCATAGCTGTTGACAGCATTGTGGCATCCCTTCAGGATCTCAGGGTTGGAGGTGAAGGTGGAGGGAACTTACTCAAGATTGAACCTGCAAAACCGATCACACGAATTGAGGTGACTGATATTAGTTCGGTGTGAATAACCCTACTTTTTACACTCTCCACACTAGCTTCCTTATTATGGACTAAAAATATGTGCCAATGTTTAATAGCAAACAGTAATTTAACCCTTTTTCATGTCTTTGAAATTCATGCTTATGTTTTGTCATAAGATCATATGATTTAGTCATTCTTTCTCTCTGTAAATATGTCCTGTCCACACTACATTTCATTGTGTTAAGAACACCATGGGGGGCATTTACTTTTAGTGTAGTAAATTCAGTAAAGGGTTAAAATAACTACATAGGCCATATATTTTACTAATGATTGTATATGCTGTTAATACATTTCTTCTTGATCTCATTCGAAGGACTCCTACTTGTAAAGTAGTAAAAAATATGTGAACAGTCTTTTCCTTGAAGGTATAATATCTTATAAGATAGAATAAATAGTTACTAATGTTTCAGAAAAGCTTACTGCCTCCATCTTGTGGGTGTAAGTAGTCTAGTTTTCTTAGTCTGCATAGACCCTGAAGATGGGGTCAGCAAGCCCATAAAAGACGTCAGTAACCATTCACCAATTGACATGCTATCATATTGCAGAAAACCTGAAACTTTATCAACATTGCTGTGGTAACTTTAATATAAAGTTATCACAGCAATATAGACACTGACATCCTGTGGTACCTGATGGCACAGTTGGTTGAGGCTTACTGCTACAAGCCAGAAGGTCGTGGGTTTGATTACCAATGGTGTCATTGGAATTTTCATTGACAATCCTTCCGGCCGCATTATGGCCCTGGGGTCGACTCAGCCTCTAACAGAAATCAGTACTAGGAAAATTTGCTGGAGGGTAATGGTGGCTGGTACATAGGGCTGACATCCTTACCACCTTTCCTTGCCTACTGTCTTAAAATCTGGGAGCCTGAACTTCCCAAAACTCATCTCTGTCTATTTAGACCTGTATAAGGATTGCTTTTTAGACACGCTCGCAAAGTTTCAAAAAGCAACTATTAGCTTCATCACATCTGTCCATCCATTTGCATGGAACAACTCTGCTCCCACTGGACAGATTTTCATGAAAGTTGATATTTGATCATTTTTTGAAACTGTCAAGAAAATTCAAGTTCCATTAAAGTCAGACAAGAATAACGGGTACTTCACATAAAGACCAATATACAATTTTGTTCATATCTTGCTCACTTCCTCTTAGAATGAGAACCATTCTGAGACGAAAGTTGTAGAGAAAAATTGAACCGCACATTTTATTTTCAATAATCCCCCCCCCCCGGAAAATAGTTTCATTCGTGAGATAATGTGGGAAAATATTGTAGAGAAGGGCAGGTCACAGATGACAATGTGGTGCTTGCTGGATACCTAAGGCTACAAATGCACACTCAGTATATGTAATACTGGTTGCTTTTCCATGGTGACAATGGTTACATGAATACGCTTCAATGTTAAGTTATATGTTCATTGTTTGTCTTGGTTTTTTTAAACTGACTTCTACATTAAATATCCTTCATAGATAGAACAGCTGCTAATAACTTAGTTGTGCCAGCATTTAAACTGCTACACTTTGTAAAGAATTCTGGTTTACTGGGAATTTATGTAGAGATGTATGAAACATAATCAGATTGGCAGCATTAGTATTATTATTATTATTATTATAGTGTAGTAACATATGGATCAGAAACATGGGAAATAAACAAGAGGAATAAAAAACGACTGAAAGCCTTAGAGATGGACTTCTGGAGGAGAGCGTGCGGCATATCAAGATTGGAACATGTATGGAATTACGAGATAAGAAGAAGAGTACATAGAAACAAAGACATTATGGACACAATCAACATGAAAAGACTTATATGGTATGGACACATCCAAAGAATGCCCGAAGAACAGTGGCCCTAAAGGATGTTGGATTGGGTACCAAACAGGAGAAGAAAAAGTGGAAGACCCAGACGAGACTGGAGAGAGAACATACACCTAGAAATGGAACGGAGGAACCTACGACCCAGGGACTAGGAGAATAGGAAAGCATGGCAGGCAGGATGCGGAAAACAGCGCTAGCTGTAACAAAGCTGCTGTATATATATATATTATTATTATTTTTAAAGAACTTGATTAAAAATTCTGTGAACAGTTTCTTATGAAACACAGGTGATAACACAGTGCTTGAGGAAGTTAAGTATGCTGCATATTTAATTTGGTTTTGCACATGTGTGTTAACCATGTGTGAATGTGTGCAATGTGAAACCTACATCAGTCTTCTAAAATAATTCTGTACTATTTGCGAATAAAGGTTGTGACATGTATCTTAAATGTAAGTTTTTAAATCACATTCAAAACTACCACAGAAATTTTGAAAACCTGAGAAGTATGATGTGATAACATGTCTGTATGACACAGTAATTACAGCCAATAAAGAGGGACTTTATTTTGTCTTACAAAGACTACCAAAGATTTGTCTTTTCCCTGTTCTAAGGGGCTCGTTTTAAGGTAGCCCAAATTCTGTCCTATTTCATTGCAGTTTTGAAGTTTCATAAAAACTAGACTGAGAGAAGTGTTTGGAATGAAAGCATTGTATAGCCAGAGTATATTCTTATCAGGTGAAATTACATAATGAATCATATATTTTGAGATGGCCACTGTAAGACCATGGGATCCTGTCAATCCCATTCAGGGAATCCCCACTGTATGTGATGTGCACAGTGGAGTTATGTCAGTAACAAATAAGCAGTGTGATGCATCACTCCAGTGTTATATCAATATATGACATTATTCACTAGTGGTCCCAATAGCCCCAAAGTTAAAAACCATTGTGTTCAGGGCTGGAAATGAGTATACACCCCAAGCACTCTTGTAATATGGGGACTATGGTAGCACAGTGGTTAAGGTGCTGTGCTACAAATTGGAAGGTCGCTGGTTCGATTCCAGATGGTGTCATTGGAATTTTTGATTGACATAATCCTTTGGATTGCACTATGGCCCTGGGGTCGTCTCACCCTCTAACAGAAATGAGTACCAGGAGTATTTCCTGGGGGTAAAAAGCACCCGGTGCATAAGGCTGACAACCCTACCACCATTCTGGGCCATTGTCATGTAATCTGGGAACCTTAACTTCCTGGAACCCTCTGGGCACCTCGGGCCTCTAATGGGACTGATTTACCTTACTCTTGTAATATAGCTGTGTGTCACTACCGTTGTCCCTGTTATATGTAAGAATGAATGTATGAACATGCAGTAATTTCCTTTATGACATGTTTGTCATTCGTTCAAGCTTTTCTACTGACCCATAGCATCTACCTAGTTCTGAAAAGCCATTTCCATCCTGAATTGTGTTGTGTTGTCGTAGTACCATCATCAGTGCAGGTTTGCCAGGCATATTCATCATATGTCTTTGGTGAATTCAAAAGGATCAGGACAGCTGCATATACAAAGTCTCTTGTATCTTGTGACATTTGCATTTATTACTAAATAAAAATCACATGTTGTGCAACAAGGTCATGTATTGCTGATTACATTTTTCAGTGTGTATTGACTTTGCATCTACCAAATATTTGGTTATGTAGCTCATAATATTATAATGCTAATTCATGAAAAGTTATCAAAATATGGTATAATTCAATGCACACTGCATATCTGCTCCTTTTTTCCACGTATTATTTAAAAAACTGGTAATTTAGAATAGTTATGATAAATACCATTTTACTAGTCACATTACTGTAGGTACACTTGAAATATTACATAAAACTTATCTCAATTTCAGCTTGACACATACTAATATTACCTAAGGCCAAAGCCTTAAGAACCATCTTAATATCTTTCTCTCTGTACCTAAGCAGTCTGCCCGAAGTTGTATGACCAAAATATATGTAATTATCATTCAGTCCGTATGTGCTACAGTCCTATGCATCTTGTCCTTCTTAACTCACATTTTGAAGCTTATGAAGATTATGTAATCTTGTCCACCCTCCTGTTACTTCCTCTCTCACATAATACCTCCAACAAACTTCACATAATAGTAGCAACACTGTCACCTCAGAAGCCGTTGGGTTTCACGTTTTGGCATTATTGATGTCGAGATTAAATGGAATCATGAAGATGTGATCTATTGATGTAAGTTTCACATCAAGTTCTACAGAAATTTGTCATCTGGTTCCAAAGTTCAGAATGGAAATATGATGACACCTAAGCCTGTTACTCCTTATTATGTACAGGAAACAGTGCTGGGGTTAAAGAATGTGTACAGCTATACCTCTAATCCCCCTCTGTGCCTTCATGGCATGTTAAAGGATGAACTGTTTTTCATAGACTAAAAAGTAACACTATTTTATTTCAGATTTAAATTTATATTCTCCTTATCCACACTAAAATGCACAAGGTAGTAACAATAAAATTTCACTATCCCTGATTCTGTTGGGGGAGAGGTGGTCTTGATAAAGTGGTAGGCCATAATGTCAAAGTTATGCTCAACGAATACTAATAAAATAACTTTTGGCATATTAAAATCACTGTTCTTGAACACACAACAGTTATTTTGGGTCATGTTTCTTGATTTACATATCCAACATACTCCCACAGTTAATGCTACAACTAAGTAGTAGGAGATGTTCAGGGAATTACTTGAAAACATTTTAGGACATGAAAAAGTATTTCATAATGACAGTGTTTACAAGGTTTTCAGTGTACAAATGTTAACAAACTGAGTTCAACCAGGTGGTGCTGACAAGATTACTTTGATGTCCAGATTAGTAAGAGTTTATTCTACACAAATATAAAACACGCACAATAAGATACTGATGCAAATGAATCCTGGCTAATCCTCTGAAGCCTGAAATTCTTCTAACAGATATTTAAAATTTAAGTTCCTACCTTGCAGAAAATATGGTACCTTCTTTGCAGTGATAAACTGGTTAATGATGTATAGGGAAAGAGGCACTGGTTTTATAAGAATCATATAAAACCTACAAATGCATTTTCATGGACAAAACACAGAGGTTTTGAATCATTAATGAAGTTATACATACAGCAGTACTGTGCTTCAAAGAGTTAAATATTACATGTCACTTACTTTTGTGTAACTGAATTTTGTCAGTAAAAACTATTGAATAAACAATAACACTAATTTCATTTAACATACAATTATCCACATAATTTATAATGTTACATTGCGTACATCATGCTAGGGCTAATTATACTGGTCTTATTTCAGTTTATGCATTGGAATATATTCAGATCTTTTCACATGTCATGATTTTGATTAAAAAATACAATTCTAGCATGTCACTTGTAAATAACATCCATAAAATAAACGCATACCTGGAATCTTTATCACTGCACCGTGCATTCTGTAGTTTATTTAATTATTACACCAACAAATGCACATATATTAATTTAATGATCTGAAATTCACATTAGAACACTTAAAACACTCCTACATGTTTCGATCATACAATCATCCTCAGGAAGCATACATTGTTCCTTGCTAAAGTTAATAGTTTAAAATCACTGAATGTTTTTAAACTATTAACTTTAGCAAGGAACAATGTATGCTCCCTGAGGATGATCGTATGATTGTTACATGTAGGAGCGGTTTAAGTGTTTTAATGTGAATTTCAGGTAATTAAATGAATATATGTGCATTTGTTGGTGTATTAATTAAATAGCATACCTGGAAGTTATGTCTGGCTATGTTTCATCCAAAGAACTAAACAGGTTTCACCAAAATGTGATATGAGTGGTTAATGTTCTAAAAGAAATTAATTGAAATTATTTGTCAGGAACAGGTGAACACAAAGATGATGAACACAAATTCATAAAACACTCCTTTTGAAACCAGAAAAATACATGAAACACAACAGTAACTATATATCACTTGCATGGTGGTTAGTGAGGTGCCATTCATTAATAGAGGGTAAACAAAAATTATCTATACCATTACATTCTACTGTGATGCAATAAACCAATATACTAATGCTGAAACCTGCAGATATTAAACTATGCTGGTTCAAAACAAATCATAATGTAATGGCTGAATTTTCATGTGTATTTTCTCTAAGTGCTTGAAAAAAAAAATTCTGAAATGATATAGGCCATTTATGCTTGCAAAACAACTGGGAACACAAATGTTTAGTCACTTTCTTTTGTAATGGTACACCAGCCCAGGTCCTCTGCAGCACCACAAAACACGTGTTGCCTAGTGCACAGTTTCTCAAACTGTGGTGAGTGCACCATTACTGCTACGCCAACCATTGCATATTGGTACACAGCCTGAATAAAAGATTGAAATATAAATAAGGATAATTTTTTTTAAATAAATAAGGTATATGTCACATACATTTGCTAAATTGTAGTATTGCTGGCAATATTACAGGAGTATATCTCTATCCTGCTGTTAGCCAGTCTTTCCCAGCTCAGTTTTTTAAAATCAATTTAAGCTGTTTTTTTTATTTAAATAAAAAAATATTGGTGGCACCTTGAATTTTTTAATTTCTTTTAGCAGTATGCCATAGAAAATGTGTGAGAACCCCTGGCCTAGTGACACTCAGTCTTGCATCAGGTATACAGCTTTCCACTCATCTCGTGTACGTCCATTAAATTCCTGGAAACTTTAAAATTGTTACCCAAATGTGTCAAGAGATGGAATGTCAGGTTTGCTTGCACTGAGGTCACATATATTCTGGGCAGAAGAAATAAATTTCAGATGGTGTGTTCATATGTAACAAAACTGTTTATAAGAGACAGTGCAAAGACATGTTTCTATCAACTGCTTTACTGCAGTTAAGTTAAACTACATATTTTTAGTTTCCACATGTCATGGATACATGCACTCCTGCCATTGTGCCACAATACTGTCACCGTCTTGTAACATAAATGGCCAGTGGTGGAACTAGTGCTTGGATTGGATATCTTAGTTGGTAAGTCTGGTTCAGACAACCCTGCAGTGCAGATGTATACTTCAATCATTCCTTGCTATGTATTGTGTGCCTACTTGCATAAACATCTTGTACCTTCGTATTAAATAACAAGTTAGCGGGAATATATAACACTTTGTTGTTCTGAAAAGGCCAGCCCTAGGATCACTCTGTACGAGATGCATGAGTGCTTCAAGACAAGCTGGAGGTAGAAGAAGAAAATGTCCACATAATCCAAAGCAACAGGACAAAAAGACAAGTCTGTGAAATTTTATACTGCTCATAAGGCAAACAAATTTCTCAACCAAACAAATGGATGGATGTATTTTGAACATACTAATAGTATGATGTCTCAGGCGATTAAATAACCTGTAGGACTCAGGCTTCACACTATACAAGTAGTAAACTTACCCCCTGAAATACCTCATGACACAACTGCCCTAGCTTTGGGGGAGTATGGTAATATAAGGGACATTAGAGATGAAATGTGGTTATGCTTTATACCTACAAGGTCAGCAGGAGCACATGGGCACTCTCACTGCAACTTCATGCCCATACCATGCCATATACAAACAGTTTGAAATCAAGCCTGATGTCTAGAATGCATGCAACATGACATTATGGTTAGGCACAGTGGTATCTACATTACCATACACACCTTGACTGTTTCTGCCCTGTAATAAGTCACATTCATGGAATGTCCTGTGATACATAGTTAAGACAGGTGGTTCAAGACTCCTGGTACAACTTACTTAAACATTCCACTGACAAATATCCTGGAGCATGTTTCTTAAGTTGGCTATGAAAAACTGAGTGCAATCCACTGTGTTTGGTTCTCTGAAAACATCAGCTAAAAATCATTCATGTTATTGGTGAGAATTCAGCATCTGCAGGCAATAAGGAAATCAGTATTTTTGAAACAGAAACAATCTCAAACTCTTCCTCACATGCATTGTTACCTTGAATTCTAACCATCCGCAACATGCAGTCTTTTGCCAAATGAGGTACATGGTCCTACACGAAATATTTCACACTGTCTAATTAATAGCCAATTGGCTTACATCATGTTGAATCTATGTGAGAACTGGAAGAACTAGGATTATTGCAGTGGAGAGTCTGGTTACTAACTGTAGAGCTATGCTGACATTCTGATAAACTATGATCTGTACTAGTACCATGTACATGATCACTAATAAGCACATTATTTTGAATAGTATGTTCTCTTATGTCATATTGCTCTTTAACACTATTCTTTGATTCAGACCTCTGAGTATGGATATTATAAATCATACTGTGGTTCTGGTGACTATTATCCATGCTCTGATCTGGAATATAGATGCAATTTTTACTGTCTTTGTCTGTAATTTGGCACTTATAACTACCATGCAGACTCATTCCACCTGTAGGCATACCACTGTCTTTCTGTTGATTTCTACATGTAGCATTTTCTTCTTGAACATTCTGGTCAAATAATGGCTGTGAGGATGAGGGTGAACTAGAAATGGCCTGTTCAGTATTGAATAACTTTGGACATGACCTAGTGTGTCCAGGTTCTCTTCCTGGGCTTCCTGAACCAAGTTCACCAGTCCTGCATAGTTTTTTGCCAAATACATCATACTTACACTGATCTGTGTTACCCTGTGGCAAGTGATCTTCACAAGTTGCAGCCACAGTTTTGTTCCTGACTAGGGGAAGAATTTTTGTAGATGTGCCTTTATTAGACTGATCTGAATGCCTTCGCCCAATCTCATCTCTTTTCTTAAAATTACCAATAACACCAGCTCTAACATTTGGTGCAACTGTACCTGCACAAACCCTATTCTTATACTCCTCTTGGTGCCTCTTTTCGCTTGTGTCTAGTGAACCTTCCCTGGGAACGTGTACTGTTGTATCACTACCAGTAACATAGGTTAATACACTGTGATCCTCTCTGACAGGATGCTGGAACCCTGTTGGGTCAGATGCCCTCATGGCTTGAAGCAGCTCTTGTTCCCATGCAGATTCTTTTTCCTCTCTCTCGCGACGTGCAAGTTCCTGTTCTCTGTTGTAAACTCGAAACTGAGGAATGTGTTGAATGTAACGTTCTGTTGTCAACTCTCCACTCCCATCCTAATACGAAACACATATTCTACAGCATGACAAGGTAAAATAGGAATTCCATGTTAACATTGGCACTACTGATATTAAAAGCAAAGAAGACTGAATGTGTGTTACCCATTCTGTGTCCCTACATCAAAATTACTCATAACTGACATATATCACTCTCAAAACCCTCTCAAGATCTAGGTCATTAGGACCAAAAGAGCTTAGTCAATAAAGTTAGCAGTTATCTGTCTTTTGTGATTCATGAGCCAGAAAGCATGAAACTATAAGGAAAAATACCATAACCTATCAGCTTCACATATTGTACAAATAACAGTATAAAACTGTATACTAACAAATATTAAACAAGTTTCTTTGGGATTTATAAATAAATGCCTTTGTGTCACATTAATATCAAATAAATGTCACAATCCCCCAAACTGATCATTCAGAATTAAAAATTATGGATAAGGGAAAATAAAATAATTCAACTTACCAAGTGTTGCCTGTTTATATGTAAAAGAAACAAAAGTAAATGCATTTCTCTAATCAGTGAGACTGTGAAAGGAGTATGACCAGTAACATTTTCCAGAACAGCATAACTATTTTGAAAGCCAACAGAAAAACACCGTTAATTGCAGTGAAGTAAGATGCTGCCCATGGCATGTATTGCCAGCATTCTTTTCCAGTGGAAGAAAGAAATTTTATGTTTATGACCACATTCAGATTGGCTCTAGGGTCACCACCCAACGATCGCAGTAACAGCAACAGTGGAGGAGATTGTAACTCTGGGTTAGAGCAACTGCAGCATGAAACTGACCATCATCTCTTACATATTCTAAGGCCACATGCAGTGCTCAGAGTTCCCAAGTATCTACTGCTGGTGGCTGATATCACCCAGTCAATAGCGCTTGAAGCTAGCCAAGTTTATCAGTGGTTGTAACTGCCAACATTCATGTGAACAGAGTGGAAATGGAGCTGGTATGGTGTACTATGCTATGGGCTGGAAGACCTGAGGTCCCATTCCAGGCTGGGGAAAGAGATTTACTCATCACCAAATGGTACAGACCGGCTCTAGAGCCCATGGAGTTCTTTACCTGAGGGTAAAGTGGCAGGGTTAAGAATAAGTAGAGCTGTACCTCCACACCCTATATGCTTTCATGACATGAACAAAGATAACTTTACATCTTTTTTTAACCTTTATATAGTGGTTACAGGGTAGTACACCAGGTGGAGAAGTGTATCAACTTGAAAACAATATGGAGGTGGCCAATCCATGACACTTGTTTCTGTGGCAGTTTTGCACAAACATCTAGAAGTGTACAGCTGTATCTCTTTCCCTAGACATCTTAATGGTGTGCTGTTTAGGTACAGGTCTAATTTCACCTTTTGTGTTTATCTACAGCATTAAATATAATTCTTTTCTTGCAGCAGACTTTGTTGAAACACAAAATCATTGTTCCAGATATCTGCATATTTGGCAGAGTTTTGACTCAGAGGTATACTGCAAAGTATAGATCTAATGATGCTGCACACAAAACGGACATACCTAGCAAAATGCATCAATACAGAATGACAGATTTTGCTAAATACACAAACACTGCCACATTTATTCAACTGCTGATAACTCACCAGCTCCACACTAGGTGAACCCTGCATTTCACGTAGTGAACGTTGTTTTGCAAGACGTTTCTTCTTTTTATGCAGGGGCCGAGTTTCTACAATCATTTCTTCCAATTCAAATGTGGGGTCACAATTCAGATGGTCCTTCTGAAGAGAGGAAGATACATCAACTGTGTTGATTAGTTCATTATTTGTTCTCCTCCCTTCATGCTTGCAAAATTAGCAGATCAAGTGACAGAGGAAGTTTTATGCAGGTTATGGCAGTAGAGGTGATGGGAATCAGAAACACATATAATATTTTGGCCAGAAAATTAAAGGAAATAGATCAGTTTGAAGACATGGGCACAGTTCAAAGGTTAATATTAAAATAGATAGAAACAGAAAGTAAAAGGCTGTACTGGCTTCAACTGGATCAGGATAGGGTTCCATGGAGAGCTTTTGTGAACACAGTAATGAATCCTTGAGTTCAACAGAAGAAGGTTAATCTCTGGCCATTTGAGTGCCTCTAAACTTCATAAAGAAGACTCTGTGCTGTTGAGCTATCTAATTATTTACTTGGTTGACATAAAAATTTTTCAATCACTGATTGACAGATGACTGATTTAAGATGGTTATGGCTTGCCAACACACTTTACTAGGTGCTGCCTGGGAAGAATACCGTTAAAAACACCACAGTCACTTCCCATCTGAGTGCATCCAGTTTCTGTATCAGAAAGACAGATGGAAAATGGAATGAAAAAAAAAAGAAGAAGAAATGACACATAAGTAAATAAACAAATAAAATAAATACAAAACCTTTTTATTGTTCTATAGTTGAAATTCAGCAGATGGACTGAACTAAACTTTATTTAAAATCGGCTGGCATATAAGATCAACAATGCCCATGATAAACACACTCACCTTCAGTAATAAAACAAAGAATTAGTGAACAAAACAGAAAAAGTTTGTTTAAAATACATTTATGAAAAATAAAATAGGATGATATATAGGCTTCAGAAGTAAGGGGTTAGGGAATTAAAATGTAAATAGTTATGTTTAAGGATGTAAATGTTATACGTGACAGTACGTAAAAAGTGTTGTGTTTGTGTGCTAGCTAAAACCCAAGCTGGAACTTAGTAGCCCCAAATGTAGAGAGCACAAAACAAATATATCATATAACATTAACCAACTCACTGGTGGGGTGAAGGAAGGTTTAATATGTTTCTGCAGCACAGACTCCAGGTTGATATGCTGAAGACATTGCATCTTCTTGAGTTCTTCCACAGAGCTTATTCTGCCTCCAGTCCTTACACACAACAGCTGGAAAAAACAATGCATTGTCAAGAATCTTAATATGAATGACTTCCGTCAATAACTGTGGAAGGATGGCACTAGCAGAAAATGTACAAACAAAAGGAAACACATACGCTAAGGGAGGAGACTAATAGAGAAATGTAAATCACATGGCAGGATAATACTGAAATGGATATGAGGAAAGGAATGTGATAGTACAGATTAGATTCAGGTGAGTAAAGGGCCCTGTGCAGGTTTTTGTAAACATAGCAATGTAGTTCTGACTGAAAAGACTTACCCTATCAATGAGATCGACAAATCCACGGCTCGCTCTAGAGGACCTTGGATAGACCGCACCAGCAGCAAACAGTGCTCGCACTTCACTCACTGATGTGGTTGAATGAATGTCAAAAGGACGTACACCAAAAAACATTTCATAGGCTACAATACCCAGGGACCACCAGTCCACAAGAAACCCATAGCCATCACATTCATCTGCTGCACAATCAAATATCTCTGGGGCTAAAACATGGAACAAAAACAAGAAAGGTTAGACACAGTGTTGCAGTACACTGAACTGTCGAAGACAGCAGCAGCTCTAGGATTTAATCTTGTGGGGATTAGGAGGAGTTAAAAAGTCAGTTGCAGAAACCTCCTTCTGTTACATATGTTCACAAATCAACTGTGCTGTGCACTTAACATGAATTGTTATATCACACAAACAGTCTTTTGAAATTATATTATGACTATTAACAAGCTATCATTAATAAGGTAATGATTAATGATCCTGTAGGATAGTTATTTAATTACACTCATCTCTCATTTTTTGCTGGGGTTAGGTAACCAAACCTCTGTGAAAAGAGGAAATCTGTGAATAATTGCCTGCCCCTCTCCAAAAATACAAAATTTTTGTATTTTTTAAAGTCTTTTCTTTTTCTTTGCATGCGATATGGCTTGAAGACCTTCTCTAGGTGTTGAATAAGTTTGATGCTTCTGTCCATTGGAGGGTACAAACTTTTATACTTGGGGCAACCCCATAAATTTTGCAAAACACAAAGTGCAAACCCACGAAAAGTGAGAAATGAATGTACTTATTTGTAGAATAATTTACAACAATTCACCAACAAGTGACCTGTTGCCAATTAGTCATTATCAGTGCACAGAATGAATAACATAAAATTTACTTGTAGAAATGGGGCTTCTGAGGATTTTTGTACTGTAGTATCAAGTGGGTCTACTAAACCACCCCCTAATAACAAATGAGTATGAGGCACTGTGGAATGACAATGAGCAGGGAAATTTGAAGTGCTTGGTGATATATCTTTCCTACTTCCACTTTGTAATAAATCTGACATGGACTACCCAGACACTGAAGGTAGGCCTCCAAAATGAGAAACCAGCAACTAACCGCTTGAACTTCGGCACACACAATCTTCACGTTCCTTGAAAGTTTTAAGAATTAACAGCACAATTCTAAAGTGCCCTGATGATGACACATGACACCCTGGATTACTGCATTTTGTCCGCCTTTACGAACATCTTTATGAACAGGACACAACATGTGGAAACCGGATGTTTCCATTGTGCGATGAAGTGATGAGGAGTCATTAAATTTGTCAGGCCCATTAGAAAGAGCTAGCCTTAATTACCTTAGGTTGGGAAAATATTCAGTGTCTTTGTGTTCAGTTTGGAGGTGGGGGTGGGGGGAGGGTGGGAAAGACAATGTCCAGCAAACCTGTAATCCCAGAAGTAATAACTTCTCATAAGAGGACTCTTTTCCATGGAGTCAGTCAATTCCTATGTAGTATAATTCTTTTGGCAATAACACTTCTGTTCCTGATATGCACACATTTCAGGAAGATATCCGCCCACTGACTGGCACCTCTAATTTTAGACAGTATCACGCCTTTCATTCCCCAGATTTTACACTAATGTGAGTTACCCTACAATAAGGCTTTCTCCATTCTTTTTTTGTAGCGGTCGCGCAGTTGGTTGAGGCACTGCGCTACAAGCTGGAAGGTGGCGGGTTCGATTCCCTATGGGGTCACTGAAATTTTTCATTTACATAATACTACCGGCCGCTGTATGACCCTGGGGTTGACACAATCTCTAACAGAAATGGGTAGCAGGAATATTTCCTGGGGGGTAAAGGCGACCGGTGCGGAGGGCTGACAACCTTACCACCTGCATATGCCGATCTTCTCGAAATCTGGGAGCCTCACCCTCCTGGAACCCTCAGGGCCTCTCCAGGCCTGTAATGGGATTGCTTTACCTTTACCATTCTTCTTTATCCTCCTTCTGTACTCGTGTGTTCACTCTTTCTCTCCAACGTTGTGCTTCTCTTCTTTCACTTCGTTTCACCCTCATATCCTTGCAGAGTCTTCTCATGCTAAGTCTAGAGAATGATATAAAATCATCCTTTATTTAACACTAACGGACTGACGACATACCCATGTATGGCTTTGTTCCTGACATTGCTGTAGCTAGCTCGCCATCCTCCAACACTGTCGCAATGTTGAAGTCAGTGATGTGTGCATGACCTAGAAAACATACAAATTATAAAATTATGTTTCAGACTGCGTGCTCTCATTTAATTGGTGAAATTGTTTCATGATCAGGACTCCATACTTCTGGCGCACTTTTACTAAAACTTAAACATAGTTGATACACAATTGCCTTCCTACATGTTTTGGCACTCCCAGGGTGCCAGCATCAGACAACAAAACTGCGGTACCGAATGTTTCAAAACAACACAATACCACAGAATAATTCCTCTAAGACCTCTAGACCCTTAAAAATGGAAGGACAATGTTCTTTGCGAAGTCTGGAACCAATTACCCGCTGCTGCAGCGTCATATCCCACAAGCACTAAGTCTCCGATCATTTATTTTCTGTGGTCCAAAAGCCAGCCAAAATAGGCCCTAGATGCCTAATATTTGAGGTCTCTAGCTCACATACAATTAAACACACACACACACACCTGGCAGGACTGTTCTGAATGAGTGAAGAGCGCTTCGCAGAGGCCGCTACCTACATAACACACAGCAAATACAACAGACAAACATCCACGCCCTCAACGGGATTCGAACCCACGATCGCAGCAATCAAGCGGCTGCATACATAATCCTTAGACTGCACGGCCACCGGGATCGACCCTAAACCAAGTTTCTTCCCAGGAATTCGCTTGAAGAGATTGAGAAAAACTACGAAATATATGAGGACAATCAGTAACCTAAGATTCAAAACCGGTACCACCCAGATAGAGGGAAATGCTTTAGAACAGCGGTTCTGAGATGGGGGAGGGGGGAGTTAATACACCCACCGGGAGTACGCAATTCTTCATAACCGGGTACATGAGATCTGTTTCACATATTGCTAAACACGAGTCGAACGTACCTGGAATCGAACTTTTGTACCACATCCTCTTTACACAGAATGAATACAGTGCAATGGAAAAGACTCCATATGCTGTCATGCCTACAGCGCAATACATCATGGGGGCTGGAATAAAAATTTAAGTTTTCGCTGAAAAGGGCACGTGCTGTTACTTATTGTTTATTTTACTAAACTGTCAACATTTCAGACACTGTAGCGTCGACTGGAAAGAGTTGTCGGAAATAACGAAATGTAAAGTATGTAGAAGGAAGTAACCATGGCCTAATTTACCGGACAGGGCTTAAAAGAGTAAGAAAAATCTCACAACAGACAGCATCTCAAGGCAGATTCTAACATGGCAACTCCCACATGCAAATCACAAGCGTTCCCACCTTAGTCGTAATTCTGACACGAAGAAATACGTCAAATAAAACGTAATTTTAGACTAAACAATTCGATAATTTATTTCTGACCAACCTGTAACTGTCAGCTCTGAATTAATAGCGAGAAATAAATCACTGTTGCTACTGGCGAAGAAGAAAGCGAGGATAAAATTGATTAAAATAATGCAGCCATTGGGATTGGGAAGCATTGAAAACGGGGAGCCTATCTAAACTTTAGTGACATGGCGAATAAATTGGTGGCTGGTTCGGTTCGGTCTGTTACAAGTTGTAGGACGTTTGCCCACACAATCGAAAGTTTTGTGGGCATTCTCTAAAAGTATGGCACAATGGGTGGCTTCTATATCAATATTAAGTAGTCGGACAATTAAGTTCGCTAACTCGCCACCGTGTGATTGCCGTGGCAGCACTTGACAAAAGCCTTAGTATGGTTTGATGACGTTGACATATCAGCGTTTCACAGCTGTGTTGTTGTTGATCTATGGCAGTCTCTTTCTGAGTGGCGTCTATTACTGTCTGCGTGTGTTTTGGTGTGCCGCCGCGAGAATGTCGGAGCTTGAATTACAGCAGCGAACGAAACTTGGAGAGAGTGGAAACGAAATCAGAGAGATGTTAGTGCAATGACTTTTTTCGGTTCCCGAAGATAAAGGAAATATTGAAAGGAGGCAATTTGATGACACTGATGACATCAGGAGTAATACAACGGCAGCTCTGAAGGTCATTCCACAAAACCAGTTCCAAAATTGTTTTGAAGGGTGGACTAGGCGCTGGCATCGGTGCATAGCTTCCCAAGGGGAGTACTTTGAAAGCGATCACGGTGGTATTCAGCAAAGAGGTATGTAGCACTTTTACCGCGATGAGTTCGCGAACTTCATTGTCCGTCCACGTATGTTTGATACCGCCCTGTGAGGCATAGACAATAGAACGAACACAAATCTGTAGAAATCTCGTTGCCAAGTGCAAGTGGTTGTTACATTCATGCTACACATGAAGAAGTCTAGCCTTAATGCAGCCGTAATGTTCTAGACTAGGGGTATATACATTTTCCAAAAATATAAGAGCCACTTCAAATTTCTAGGCACCAAGAGGATGACGTGCAGCAAGTTCCATACTGAGGGCTCACAAATATTAGGCGGCACCGTGCATAATTTAGTTGCTCAGGCGACGTGGTGCGCGATATTTGTGCAGCCCCCCTCTGGACTTCTATTTGGGAGGTTGCAGTTTCGAACCTTGGCTGAAAACACCAGCTATCCTAAGGTTTCTTGTGGTTTTGCTCTGCCTCTTCATGCAAAATCCGGGAAAGTGTCTAGATTAGGCCGCTCCCTTCCAGACCCTTTAGATTTAATCATTCATGCCCTATCCTAAGATCGACGCCACACTGTCTGGGATACCAACAACGTCGTAAAACAAATCCACGTCATAACACACAACCCTTTACCTCCTATGGTTCTTCGGCCCATTTCCTAACCAGGGCCTCCACTAACTGTTGAATCAATAGTTTTTAGATGGATGCAGAAGATCAGTTGGACCGATCGTGTAAGAAATGAAGATATAATACATAGTCAAGGCGAGGAATATCCTACAAACCATAAAAAAGGAAGGCTAACCGGATTTGTCACATCTTCCGTAGGAACTGCCTTCAAAAACACATTATTGAAGAAAAGATAGAGGGAAGAATATAAGTACCGGAAAGATGAGGAAGAAGGCGTAAGCAGCTACTGGATGATCTTAGGGAAAAGCGAGGATACTGGAAATTGAAAGAGGACGAACTCGATCGCGCTGTGTGGATAACTCGCTTTGGACGAGTCTGTGGAACCGTCGTATGACAGGCTACAGAATAAATGAATGAATGAACAAATGAGTATTTTAAGGGGTCACGTTGTTAAACCCACGCCCAAACCCCAACCTGAAGGGCCAGTATTTTATGTTGGGGGGTTTACTCCCCTAGGGACACGTTTCCTCTGGCTCCTCTGCTGAGGCCCACTCGGCAGGAGTGACCCAGCTGACAGATGCACTACTGGCGTCACTGCTCCAGCTCCCGTGAAGTACGTATTTCACCCCCGCCCCCGCGCCCAATCACACATGGGCCTTCGTAAAGGCAAAGTCTCCTGTGGACGACACGTACCTGCCAAGGAGTACTGTGTAAGGAATATCAGTGTCTATCTCTTCATGTGAAGTTCAGTTAAGTAATATACTGTATAATAACCCAGTTCCTGCCGCACAGAATGCAACATGTCCTGTCCATTGCAATTACCAAAGGATTAGTGATGTTTAGGAAGATAATGTGGGTAAATTGCAATAATGTGGGTAAATTGCAATAATGTGGGTAAATTGCAATAATGTGGGTAAATTGCAATAATGTGGGTAAATTGCAATAATGTG
>Ga0131853_10002657_pt1 | contig 31982 bp, 27 predicted proteins | sample TergutLab28metaG_FD_92764 | JGI IMG/M metagenome (GOLD analysis project Ga0131853, IMG submission 92764) | Labiotermes labralis P1 segment gut microbial communities from Petit-Saut dam, French Guiana - Lab288 P1 (version 2) (version 2) | ecosystem: Host-associated > Arthropoda: Insects >... | reverse complement strand
TCTGACCACAAAACATTATATAATGTGGAGAAAACGTGTGGGGCTATAATACTAAGCCTGTATATGACTGTGCGGGGCATTTAAATGGCCGCAGCGCACCCATTTGGTGCGTTCGTAAGATACTGATTTAAAAGGATCGGGTGCGTTCGTCGGATAAAGGTTAATGTTTTAAAGTGCAACTGTACCATTTACATATTAAGATTTCAAGAACTCTGCATTTTCCAGCACACATGTACACTCAATCAATCCCACTCATGTGTGTGCGCCAACATATACACGGTGTCTTCTTTTCCCTGCTTGACTGATAAGCATCAGACCAACACTCTGCCTCGTGCTCTGACAGCATTGTACCATATGCCACGTGTTGAGGAGGTGTTACAGTTGATGACAGTAGCTAAACAAATGATCACAGTGATAATAACCTCTAGAAAGTCTAAAAAAACTCACTAAAGCATAGGGAGTGCACTTATCAGTCAAGCAGGAAAACAAACTAAAAAATTCCAACTCAAAAGGACAGGAGAAACATTTTTTAGTCTCCTTAGTTTATTATCCACAACTCAAAGAGATCCGCAGGTACCTTCTTCAGGTAAAAGTTGCTCAGAATGCTGTAAATGTCATAACTTTGCTATAGAATATCCTACAGTGGAACACTCCAAAACCTTTGCCTGGTAATGTTAACTAGTAACATTTGTGGAAGTCGTGACAACCATCCAGTACCTTCATGGCCTGGAACTTGTCTTGCATCTCCTTGATGCTTGCTTGTGCATCCATCTCGCTTTTGGCTAGCTCCTGCTCTAACTGCTGCACGCGGTTCTCAAGGTACTTCAAACGAGGTGACAGATCTCTACCCTCACTGTTGGCTGCCAAAATTAGTGCTGAAATGGAGTTTGGGTGGTTCCGTTTCAAGATGCTTTCCATCTCCTTCACCTACACATAAAGTGAAAAGGTACATTCCACTGGGATACAAACGTTTTCCAAATATGTTCTTTGTTATTTTTTAAACTTCACTGCCAACAGTGTTGATTTACTGCACACTTAAATCTGTTATGCTAAAGCTGGTTAGACAGCACAAGGTCAGAAATTATTTTTCCTTCTCTTTCATTAAATATATTCAAATACTGAAGTCCTCTGTTATAAAAGTTGTAGACCTCAGCAAATACACCAATTCTCTGCAAGACAAGTAAAATCCGATAACATTCATTTTCAGTTCTATAGAAAGTAGGTATTACAACTTGCTGCTACAAGCTATACCTCTGCCAGGTACACAAAACCAAGTTTAATGCAAATCAGATGATTAGTGCCACGCACAAAATATATGGACAACATGAACTACGCAAATTGTGTTAATTTTATTCACTTGCTGCATACAATTTATGTAAATATGATTTTTAAAATCATAAGAGGAAGGCTGCATTGCAAAACATATTCTACTAGCTCAAATAATTCTTCTTTTGGAAATCAAGCTGCTTCACAATCTCTATCATACTATGTAACAAAATTTAATAATGTTCACATTCATCTTGTTTTTTTGTGTTTCCAGCCACCAACATTCTACAACTCAGTGTGCAAGACTACTCATTAATATTTGCCACAGGTTCTACGTAAGTCTTATTCCTACTGCTATCAAGGAAGCCATGCACTACCAACCAAAAGGCCTGCTAAGCATTCCTTTCCATAGAAGTCACTATGTCTTCCAATTCCAGAGATTGCAGCATGTCATATTTGTAGTTCAGTAAATACACTTCCTTCACTTCTGCTTCAGACATCCGAGGAAACATATAATGAATATAGAGCAACGCATTTGACAAGGTTTGACAAACTGCTTCACATGTCCCAACTTGACATGAAGTGCTGGCAGCAAGATCTTGACATTGCATGTGCCTGGAGTTAAGTATTTTCTGGCTGGCAATTCTCTTTTGACTTAGTGCTGGTCAGATGCTCTGGTGTACCAAAGACAGGGGAAACAAGAATACCTGGTGCATATAACTTGTAGGCGTACAGTACTCCTAGTATCTTGAAGTCCCCACACAAATCCCTACTTTACTGTTCACCATTAATTTTCTCCAACAATTTCTTAACATTTTGTGAGAGACACAGTACACAAATGTTTAAATCAATAAAATGAATTCATGATGAGTACCAATTTGGCTGCATTTCACAGACATCTGGAGAAGACAAAAGTAACTACATGCAGGAAGCACCAAAAAAAACAAATATTTTTATGAAAAGTAACAATCTACGATATTAACCTAAATAGCAACAACAGAGCAAAACCAGAGATATTTCATTCAGCACCATTCATTCACTCATTCAATCATTAATTCATTCATTCAATAAACAGATCAAAAATAGCATAAGCAATTACTTAATATTATGAGACTCAACATGACAAAAAGATAAGATGGAAATAGAAACAGGGGATTTTTACCTGTCTGTTGAGATCTTGTATCTTCCTTTTATCTTCTTCAGTTTGTAGGTTAAGTGCTTGAATCTGTGCACGCTCCTTGGTAAGTAACATCTGTAGGTCCAACACTTTTGTCTCCAAAGTTCCAATTTTAAACTTACAATCAGTCACCTCAGCTTGGGCAGCTGCCATCTCTTTCTGAGTTAACTGAAACTCCTTGCGTATTTTCTTCAATTCCTGTTCCCTCTTGGTGAGTTCCTCCTTAACAAGATGCACTTCCTGATTCCCAGGGGTTACCTTCAATGCTGGTTCTGCAGCACTGATTACAACATGTTTGTGCTTTCCTACTTCTGCCTCCAAGACTGCAGTTGACAACTTCAGCTCTTCAGCATTTCGTTCCAAAATGTTATTCTTGTCCTGCATTAACATTAAAAAAAACATTAATTTCAATAGGTCATATAATATTATAAAACCACAAATATTTAATTGTTGCAGAATACAGGTGGAGACGAACTGTTTATGAAAATTTAATGTAACTCAATTACAAGACAGTCATCTTCTAGGAAGCCATGCATGGTGATCTAGTAAATGTGTAATGGTGTTTCAGAGGAACGTGATGCCTCCATGTTGGTACACATCTACCACACCATACAGCTACATAATCCAAAAGTGCTTACATTCACAGCCACCACCATGACAACCCCACATGTCAAAATTGCATCACTTTCTCACATTTTAAGAAGTTCATCAATCTGTTTCCAAGGCCACAAAAGTGTTACTGGAACAACAGGCAAAGCTCCATTCATTCTAACTTTCTGCAACTAATGTAGTTAAATGGTTTGTTCCAAACTCTATATAAATAAACAAGCACCATATACCCGTTAAAAATTACATTATATGGGTTGCTGATGCCTGAATTTAGCAGCAAAGAGAAAAATATCACTCCTGTCAAGACTTGGACACTAGGTGTTCAGCCTGAAGTTGGCATTTCACTGACTGAAGTGCTACAACCTAAAACTTATGAAGTACATGGAAGGGGCTCTATTTGATAAACTTTATTTACATCAATTTCCATCAACTGCAAGATGACTTACACGAAGAGACTGTACTTCTATCTGCAGCTGCACTATGGCTTCATCTTTGTCTTTAAGTCTCTCGGTCAGTTGTTCTACTCCCTCTCCTTGCTGTACTGACAATAGACGCTGTCGCTCTGCTGCAAAACCCTGCTCTTTCATTTTCAGGTCCCCCTATGAAACAAGATATATATTAGGCATTGCTTCATTTAATATCCTGGTTTATATAACAATACTTTTTAATTAATGGCTCATAAAGCACTCAATTCACAAGCCATAAGGGACTGGAGGAATGCAGGAAAAACTCACAAGATTCAAGGTTTTCATGACAATGACAATAAAGCCTGTCAAGTTCTGGGATAGGATGTTGTGAAACGTGGTATGAAATGATGTTTTCTTGCCCAGTATTCTACCCTGAAGTTGATGGCATTAAGTTACTCAAAACATTGGTAATTTCTACAGCATTACATGCAAGTTGACAATACCTCAGGTAAACATATTGGAAAACTGGACAGTGTTCAACAGTAACCCAATGTTCACTGGAATGCTTATTATCTTATTAGCCAAGTAAATAATCCCACGGAGCAGTCTTTTTAACAACCTTACAGTTGCTCTGCTTGTCGTTAATTCCCTGGCCTTTTGTATTACATGAAGTTTCATTTCCATGTGCAGAATAGGCTACCATAATGAGCCTGAACCTATTAAATTCAAAAATAAAAATAGTCCTTTCTTGACAGTTAATGTAGCCAAGCCACAGTAAAGAAACCCACCCAGCTATATCTAGTGTAGCTGTTTAAATTAACATTAGAATAACCACTCATCATATGCTATCAGTATAAATCCATGGCATATAAGTAATGAACAGCCTCTTCTAATGCATGAAATTTCCTTGTAGCATAATTCACTTATTAAAAATCTATAAAACACAATGGTTAATATGTATACCACTGTCCTGAATGTTAGAAAAGCTCTGCACTTTGCCCATGGAGTTGTATGTATTGGTTTGGATGACATTCAGAAAAATCGGTGATTATTTCTTGAACTTTTTAATTTTTTAAATGGGAACACAGTTTGCTGTGAGTTATGAACTGTAAAGTTTAGCTTTTAAACAAAAGAGCTAGTATTTAAATTTCAGTGCACTGTTTATGAAAAATGTATTATTGAGACATAAAAAAGTTATGAAATAAATGGCATTCTGTGGAAAATAAAACACAGATAATGCAGCATGTCTTAAAAATGCAGTAAATTTCCCCGTTGCCTAAACATATAAAATGTATTTCTAGGGGTGTACTTTACATGTGTTAGCACATAGAAACGTAGGTTGTTTGGAGGTTATGGGTATTACTTTGATAAATTTCAGGCTTCAAAAAAACATCACAGTAACTAAGGCAGTAATACAGTATTTTAAAAACTATTTCCACTTATTAAGGAGGTTCATTACTGAGAATCTGCAACTGAAACAGGAGTTGCATGAATTCCCAGTAAAACCTATGAAATTACTCTTTCTTTCAGTGCTTTCATTTGAATGAAGAGGGTACTGAAACATACAAGTTAGCAATTATGTGTAACTTGTGATCTACCCTCACGTAATATTTCAGTTTCAATAAGCCTCTGTTGACTGTACAGGTGTGTGCTGCGGGCTGCTTGTAAGTAAGGGCCGTAGGGCTGCAGTCCTTATGGACAAGCCACCACTGGTGTGTGCCATTAATGCTCCTAATTTTCCCAGCAGAAATACTGTTAAAAGTGTCATAACACTTGTATTGGATCATGCAGCTGTGTTCTGACAAAAGGACACTGTCCATTTAACTCTTATATTTACTATTCTTTATTCCAATGCAGCTGTATGTTTCAGTGGGTGATACATTTTTGTTTAAAAATGCAACTATAATGGAATAAACACCCACAAATACACAAGAGTTACGCTGACAATGAAATAATTATTTTGTGCAGTAAAAGGTTGGCCCATGAATAATGAAACACCATGCCATGAAGGTATATGGTGGAGCGGAAGTATAGGCCCATGCATTCTTAACAATGGTGACTGCTTTACCACCAGCATCCATTCAATAAGTTGGTTGGGCCCCAGATCTCATCTGGATGCTCTGGTAAACGGAAAATTTTCTTTTCCCTGAACGAACATTTACATCACGGACATACTGCATAGACATCTCATGGAAACAGTGTGATATAAAATCTTCTGAAATTGAAGCCATTTATAAAAGGAACAAAACGGCATAAATGCAATGCTATCCTCTATCGAACATAAATAAATGTATAATACAATTTAACACCCATGTTATTTTTCATATTCCACATTAGTAAATTTAATGAAAGTAACTATTAAATCTACCATGAAGGAAATATTATTCTTTCTTTCTGACCTTCTTCCTTTATTTATTTATTTATTTATTTAATGAGAATTTAATAAGCTCAGACTATATGGTGCTGAATGTTACAACAACTAGTGATGATAAATTGCAAGGCTTTGGAGGCAATGGTCATGACCTAATTTATGGAAATATCATGGAATGCACCTACAGAGCAGAAAAATGACTAAAACCTCAGTCAGTACAATTGGTTTCCAAGCCACAATTTACAACTTGGACCTTCAAAGCATAAAACTGGAATGCTACTCACTACATTGTCATGTTAAATTCAAGTTTAAAGTAAGCTGTAACTTGAATGCATATGTTCCATATGTACAGTCAGTTCTAAATACCTAGTGCTGCTGGGTAAATAAATTGAGCAACAAATCCATTAACCAATCAACCCACAACTCAATAAATCAATCAGCAAAGCTGACCATTTTTCAAAGTACTACAAACATAAAATATTTTATGTTAGGTAGTGACACTAAAACACAGAATAAAACAACACTAAGAAATAATCCACTAAAGAAATTAATACTTTTTATTTGGCCAATACAGATTCCTCAACTGTAACATCCACAACTCTGACTTTTCCTCATAACACATGTTATAGTTCCCAGTCTCAGAAAACCATCATCTGACATTAGCTATTTCACCAGCTAGTGTCAACGCTGCAGCCAGCGCCTCACGAGCTGTTGGAAGGATGTACTGTACAGGCAGAATAAAGCCAAAGGATCCACGATCTCGCAGTTCAATGGTATATGTGTATTTGATGCGTGCTGTACCCTTTGCCCAGTCATCTGATCCTCCTGTTGAAAGCAAAATGCAAAAAAATGTGATCACCTGAAACAACATGAGATTTGAAGTTTTCACAACATTGACTATAAAGACTGCTCTCTTCTGTTCTGTGAGGGCATGTAGACAAGTATGTAGGAACCAAAGTTTCAGAAGAGCATGCTGCCTACCTTTCAAGGTAGAAGAGGGGTATAACGGAGTCATCTGTCTACCCTAAAGACACCTTGGGCATGTTGTTACATATCTACCAAGCTACCTTGCATCCAGAAGAAAGCAATCAACAATTAAAATAATGTAATATGAAGGTTACAATAAAATTAGGAATAAAATACACTTGGTAAAAAGGTAGAAAAAAAGGTAAAGTGATCCCGTTACAGGCCCGGTGTGGCCCAGAGGGTGGGTAGAGGTATAGCTCTACTCTTCCATGACCGCGGCACTAGAGGGGGGTGAGTGGTCAGCAGCATGCCCCGGCCGCACTTTACCTCTGGGAAAGACCCGGCACCCACTTTACAAGAGGCTGGGTGGGCCCCAGGGCTGGTCTGGATGGATGGAAAATCTCGTCCCCACCGGGATTCAATCCCGAACACAATACACTTGGTAAATATATTTAATCATTTACATTTATGTAGTGAACCAATAAATGCTCACTGGTAAAATATACTTTAACATATATTATTAATCAACTACATGTTTCAGGCACTTCTGTGACCATCATCAGGGTGCTATTACAAGAATACTGATAGAATATTAAAAAAACTGTCAAATTGTGACTGAAACATGAAGGTGATTAAAAGCGTGTGTTAAAGCATATTGTACCGGTGAGCATTTGTTGGTTCACTATATAATTGTAAATATTCCTATAATGAATGAATATGAAATATATTAAGTACACATTAACCAAGGTCAAGACTGTCGACATCCCACCTGCTATTCAAAACAGTAAACATACAGAAGGTGAAAAAGGTAAACCTGTTCCCAGTACATGCCATGAAGGCATACAGGGGGAGTGAAGCTGGCTATAGTTCCATGCATTGTTAATCTCAGCACTACATACAGGTGGTCAGCTTCACATCCTGCCTGATTAACCCCAGGCAAAGGAGTTCCCAGTACCCACTGACTAAGAGACTGGGTGGGACCTGGAGTCAGTCTGGTTAATGTGCAACAAGGAATATCTTTTAGCCCCATGAGGAATCACACTCCAGATTGTCCAACCCAACTAAGGACACAAAAAACAATAAGTTTGTCATACTTATGTATCTGTAAAATGCAGCTTCTTGCTTGGAAGATTAGACCAATATCACAAATATATGACAACAAAGTGGTGAGCAAAACAGTTTGAATTCAGAGGGATAAAGTAGACTGGTGATTTATAATATTATACACTTAAAAATGTACTTTTTACAGTAAAGTAGTACTGTCAGGGCCTTAAAATCAAGGCAGTATGAAATAGACATGTAGCTGAAATAAGGCACAAATGCATACAGAAGTATGGTGGGGTAACCTGGAAAGCGGCAACTACAAAAACAAATCACAATATGCAGTATGGATAAATAAGGACAAAAATTGTCTCCAGTGGTGAACACAGGTACTAGAACTGTTGAACCTTTGGGTTCTAATTTCAGAGAGTGTGGTAGTACTGTAATATTTGGTTAAAAAGTACTCATCCTGTAACACTTCAGATTTCTGTGGTGATTCATACACAATAATGGGGGATTGGAGTTGCCATATGATGCAAATCTAAAATGAAACAATTCCATTACATTTATTGCAAACTTTCTTACCAGCAGCTGGGTAAAGGGTGGCTGCTGCACCACCAACAGTATAGCTAGCTCCACCTGCCTGGTACATAGCTTCAGCAATCTTGCGGCCCACGCGGCTCAGATCTGCATGGTCACTTGGAATGGCTCTGATATAGCCCCATGGATGTAAGATGTACTGACCATAGCTGTGGAATGTCACATATGCCTACACACAAAAACATTGTACTGTTATCATTGGTTGCCTCAATTGCCTGACCACTTTTCTACAGTAAGCATCACAAAGGATTCTGTCCAGTAACTCTCAGCACTCTCTTAGCAATATTGAGACCAAGATCTTCTGAAGTGTGAGGCCAGCCATGTAGTTTGGGAGAGGAGTACTAACAGTTTCAAAGAACCTATCTCTCCCTCTTCAAAATAGGAGATGCAGGCAACAAGTGTCCCTGAAATGTACATACCTGTCTTCCAAACCACACAATGTCACATCTCCAGCAACCACAATCTGTATAGAACCTGTTACTGGTAAGATCTGTACTTTTGTCATTATTTCTACACCTAAATGTTGACTAAACAGTGTGAATTTCTTGGCTACTTGACTAACTGCACATCCTTGTGTGTATATACATAAAAAAGCCAAGGTTTCACAGTTTTATCAATAGTATATCAAAACCTTACTGATATGTGCTATTAAATAAAACAAAATTATCAAAAACAGAACCCAAATTTATCCAGTAGCTAGTCTTTATCACAAAAGTCTCTACTCCTGCAAGAAATAAAAATAATCTGCTTCAGTATTTATACTTTCTGGTTTCTTTATTAACATTTTGTTTCCTATAGTTTAAAAAATCGAACAGTTAAATGGACAATTGACACCCTACATAAACAATACTTGAAGAGACAGAAACACATACACATAAGGAAAGATTAATGGCATTCCTGGTTTAATTAAGCACTGTATCATGGAGGGATGAAGGTAAAGCTCCACATATTTTTAACCAAGGTACTGGATGGAGATGGATGGGCAGCTTCACATGTTGGACACTCCCTGTGGACACAATTCCAGGTGCCTACCAGATAGGAGGCTGGGTGGACCCCAGAGCCAGTCAGAATGCTCTGGACGTTTAGAACACCTCTTTCCCTTCAGGATTTGAAACCCCCATTTCTCAGACATAAAAGCCAGAATCTAATCATTATAACAAGTAGAGAAAGAAAACTAAAAATCTACACTACTAATAAAAGGTGGTATGAATAACCATCACATTCATAACGTGCAATATTTACTGATGCGTTCACAACATAAAATTATAAATATGCAACTGTTAGGTTCACCATGTTTTTGTCCGTCTGCAAGTAACAATTTGAGAACCACTAGACAGATTTTCCATGAAGTTTAACACAGTGGGGTTTTGCTAAAATCTGTCAATCCATTTCAATTTTGCATAAAATCAGGCAAAAATAATGGAAATCCTACAAGAAGATTTGTCTGTGTCTCCGCACACATCTTGTGTCACTAACATTTATGACCGCAGAAAAAGTTCCAAACAAAAGCTGCAGACAAATATACAAAACACACACACACACACACACACACAGTACGCCCAATATACTTGACCTGTTCATCTCACAATTTTCAAGACAATTACTCCAAAGTAGAGCAAAAGCATCAGGCCAGCAGATCATCACTTACTTTGTTCAAGATCATGTCCATGTTGTGCCCTAGGGATTCGCTGCCACAATTCATGTAAGAAAGCTAACTATCCAGATAAAAATATGTGGGTGGAGTCAGAAAGTAGCTGGAAAGATATTTTTTTTTGGGGTTAAATTTTAAACTCTGTTGTTATGGCTGTACTCCTCATTGTGCCTACAGAAACTTGTGGCCCAGTGGACTAAGTGTGTTGAAAATGAAGGTGATTATGTGGACAAATGATGCTACTGTACACACAGTCTGTAATACTGTAATGTTTTAAAATAATACATTCTGGATACTTGCTCACTCACCCAAGTACATCTGTTTGTGAAATAAAAATGTTGAGATCTCTTATGATTCCACTATACACACATTTCACAGCACTTTTTATCATACCTTCAAGGATCCTGCATGACTTTGAAGAAAGTTAGATATAGCTGCAGACTCTGGCTCAGAGAAAGGACGGCTGCCAGCAAAAGTCTCCCTACAAGGTTCACGACTGGCTCCTGTTCCACCCCATTTGTAGCCAAAATTACGGTTCAGGTCCGTTCCTGTACACTGCCCATTAATGCGCCGATTCTTACGCCACAGTCTGTCCACACGATGAGAGTACTCATACCCATCTGGATTCACAACAGGGAGAATGTACCAATCAACATTCTTCACTGCCTCACCAAGTTCATCATGATTCTCAATCAGCTCATTTATGATGTACGTAACAGACGCTGGAGAGATCCACTCTCGTGCGTGAATACCTGTGAATAAGAATTACAGTAAGCATGATACAGTTCACTGCATGACTGACTCACACACACCCATTGCACCAACCAAAGCCTCAACCCCATTACTACCAAACCCTGCAGTACAGAATGCTGCCACTTGTTTGGAATAATACATTTGGCAATAAACTGATACCTGGAGACTGACGTTTTTACAGAGGTTTATAATATCTCATTTTATATAACAATTGCAACAACATGAAAGGTCATTCAGGTTTGGCAGTTTGTATTTCAGGCTAAATACACAAATTTTCCATCGCTAAATAAAATAAATACATAAATATTTAAACAAAATAACCCTCCACATGCACACTATAACACAAACCCACTTAAATAACTAATTAACCCCTCAATGCCATCCACAGCACACCATACTATACCTTGAATTCCTCACATGCACTAGCCTAGGTGCACCATGTATTATAACTTTAAATATTCTCCACCCTTAGCAGTAGTTGGAAATTAAACCCCAGCTTTGGTAAAGGGTTAACCAAGTCCATAACAGAGATCAACTTTCTGCAGATCAGAGTAAAGGTATGCGGTACACAACGACATTTCAGTCAACAACAAACCACATATATGACAGTGGTCCCATAATATTATAATACTTACCATTGTGTTACAATTGCCTACAGTATTCAGTACAGTAACATGCTGTACAGGTTTGTAGCCTAGAAGCAATAGGCTATACCATATAGCCTAAGTGTGTAGTAGGCTACACTGTACCACCTAGGTTTGTGCAAGTACATGTTTGCACAATGACAAAATCACCTAGCAGCACATTTCTCAGAACGTATCCCATCAATCAGTGATGCACATCTGTACTAAATTGACTAAAAAGTTCCTTTCTTTTACACTATACAATGGTTGACATTTCACATTCTCATAGCAGTGACTACAAGAACTACCGTCTTCTGGGATGTGACACCATGTACAATGAAGGGGGGTTTTGTACTGAATGATGATGTCAGCTGCTTAAATTACACAGTATCAGTGGCAGATGAACTAAATTTGACTGTGAAGCACAGATGGAATGACAAGGACAGGGGAAAACTAAAGCACTTGAAGAAAAAGCCCTGTCCCAGTGCCAATTTGTCCACACAAACCCCATATGGATAGGCCCATGATTGAACACAGGCTTTCCAAGTTACAGGCCAGTGACTAACTGCTTGAGCCATGGCATGCCCAGAAACAATTTACTTCAACTGAAGTGGCCTGATACAGTATTACAGAGGCACAGTGGCACATGCTGCCCCCATCTTTGTTGTCGTTGTCATCGTCATAGTCGCCGCCGCCACATCATCATCATCATCATCATATCCATTCTACAGACAGCATTAGGACACTTCTGCCACAAAGGGATACAGGGAGAGTAGCAGTTAGCTCTACCCATTCTTAACACTAGCATTCAGTGGTGGTGTGTGGTCAACTTCACACCCAAGCCACTTGACCCCTGCAAGAGACCACTGTACCCACTGAATAGGAGGCTGGGTGAGCCTCTGTCTGCATGTTTTGGGGAAGAGGAAAATCTCTTGCCACTACAGGGATTCAAACCCCAGATTATCCAGCCCACAGCCTAGTCGGTATACCAACTATGCTATGCCTGCTCTCATTCTTAGAAGTTATAAACTTCTATTCATTTCTTCCTTACCTGCTTTGTGACAAGTTTATCTTTAGCTGGTACAATCTAAATGCAAGTTTATCTTATGTGCCTAACTACACATTAATCAGGCAATTCTTAACATGCACAGAAAGTCAGTTTTTCATAATTACCTCTTCTGTTTGTTACCTGCTTGGTGTTGCACTTTGTCCACAGTCTGACATTAAAAAATCGCACTTCAGAAACTGGTTCTAGATCTGACATCAGGTGACTCAATCCTTGGCAGGAGCTCCCTCCTCTCTTTCCCACCACTTTCTCTCTCTCTCTCTCTCTCTCTCTCTCTCTCACACACACACACACACACACACACACACACACACACACACAGACCCACTCAGTAGACGTCTACCCACACTATCACTTGGGGACAGGAACAGATCCATTTCTCAAAAACTTATGCTCCTTAATGGACAAAGTCAAGGAACCTAAAAATCTTGATTACTTTATGCAGTGAAACATTAACAGAAGCCATACATTTTGAGTTGGAGACAGTAATCTTCCACACACAAATATGGTCACCATCAGCTAAATATGACGTGTAATAATTAGCGTGGTTTTGCTGCTGTACATGATACTTTGACAACTATATCTACAATGAGTATTGTGTATACATGTGTATATACACATATTCTAATTAACCTTTAAATGACCTGCATCTTCAACATGGATGCAAGTAAGAAACAACCCTGGATATTCATTTTATATATTCAGGAAACAAGGAAATTACTGAATGTTTAAGAGACATTGCATAATCTCTTATTTTGCACAATATGCCATTTATTTAATAATTTTATCTATTTTTGTTCACACAATAGGTTTTTCATAAACCATGTGCTAAAATTTAAACACCCACCCTGTTCATTTAAAGGTTAACAATAGTGTCAGGTGCTCAAGTTACACAATGTTAACAGTATGACATACGTAGACTGCTGCATCATATGGTATTAATAAACAATATATTTGCCATGAAAAAATTGGCATTTCTATCAAATAAGTAAAATGATAGCATGGGCCATGAGGTTTTAAGTAACAGATCAAGATAAGCTTCAAAATCCTCACATAACAATACACCTGCAGCAAAACAACATACTGGAGTATGAAGTGACAGTGTAAAAGCCTGCATTTCAGAAAATGTTTTAAAAAAATCAAGTGCAAAAAAATGCTGAAGAACAAGCTGTGTCACAGAAAAATGTGATGGGGATACTAGAGCTCTGCTGCTTTGTGATAATCTGGAGAAGTCAGACCTGAATTGTTTTGTGATGTCATGGGCACACCATAGCTCAGCTGTTTTGTGATGCCATCAGGACACCAGAGTTCAGTTGTGTTGCTATGCTATGGGGGGACAGGGACACCAGAGCTGCACTGTTTTATGATGCTATGAGGATATCAGAGCTGATAAATTACTATTCCACTGATACGGACAACAGCATCTCTCACCTCCATCAATCCAGATGGCAGGACTGCCTGGACGGTTTGAGGAAATCTTCAGCACCTTCAGTGGACGGCCTTCCACTGAAGTTCCAATAGTTTGAAGATTCACAAACTGAGGATAGGTATTGGCAAGGTAGTCCAAGTAGCCATGAATGTCTGCCAGAGGGTGATATGACTGCCAAGTCATGCGGTGACCTGAACTCAAACACGTACAGCATATGAATACAAATATAACTTTCCCTTCTGGAACAATAAATTTTATCTAAACTAAGGTGACATAAATAATGCATGTCTGTAAAATGTTTATTAGCTTCAATTTTGTAACTAGTTCTTGTGGACTGTTTTACACCATCTCAGGAAGAAAATGAGTGTGTGACAAAGTGTGATACTGAAAATTTAATTACATGTAAGTGTAACACCCACTGAAAGAAAATCAGATGTAAAATTTCTTCCTTCATAATTTAAACTTTCTTACATTTATCTCCTTCCTTCCCTGTCCCTGTACTCTCCTTTCTATACATCTGTCCATTTTATCACACCTCTCCCTCTTGTTTCCTCAACCTCATTTGTGTTAACACAGATTAGGTACGTATCATTCACAAGATGCCTCCATATGCTGCTTACTTCAATACATTAGTTTTTTAGGGACCAAAATACAGAAAACACATCAGATTAATTCACATTGCGTTTCTATGAAACTGGTATTAGAATGACATATCAGTCAAATGACAAATAAGTAACTCTGAAGGTACCCCCCTGAGACAAATTATACTGTTACACAAAAACAACAAAATTCCATTCATCCATCTCACAATTTGGAAATCCTGAAAATCCAGCACTTTTGGAGAGTAGTCCCAAAACCGGAGGTTCTGTTTTTCACAAGAAAAAATCTTTATGAATGAAAGAGACATGTTCAAAAAGTCCTTCAAGAGTGTCTGTACATCAACAATTGTGGTATTTCCTGACTCCTTGTCTCCAACACCATCAACCTCTTCAGCTAAGAAGACAGAAGAGGACCCTGTTGACCCTAAACTAGCAAATGTAAGAGATATATATCCAAATGGAATATTCCCCTGATTAGTTGCGTAGCCCAAGCATAACAGCAGTAGCAAATAATTACCTTTAAGAACTTAGGTCAATATAGGTACTGTCTGATAATCTGGAATATCCAATAATCCAGCACCTGTCCAGATTAACAGAATTTTGCTGTAACTCTAACAAATAATTTAAACACCATTCCAGAAGACACATGCATAAATACTAGGGAAGTGACATGCTTTGGCCAGTATTCACTGAAGGGTAGGTTCAGTAAGCCTCAGTGCTGGTCTAGAAATTGCGGCAAAAACAAAATCTCTGTCCCAATGAGAACTGTACCATGGTGACTCAGCCCATAAAATTACTTTAATGACAGAGCCATCCAGCTGATTAATTAATCCTAATGGTTATAATTAATTTACATCCGCTTAACATTTAAATTTATACAACTTAACTAGCCCACTTAACCAAACTACAAACATGGATAAGTAGATAAACAACGTTCTGATGTTTTGAAGAGAAATTATGTATGTCAAAATTATTTTAAAATTCCTATAATAATGTCTGTGTTGGTGTGGGGGCTGCGAGAAACTATTTGTCCATTGTCCTTATAATTATATTCATTGCAGTTCTGGACTAAGGAAATAAGTGATTTAATAAAATAGACATTATATAATTATACAAGTTGTACAAGCTTCCAGAGTCGCATACTAGATGGCAGCTTGGGCAAGAGCCATGAATTAATAAAACAGAACATGTTCATTATGTGATCACTCCTTATTTCTGCCCATACATTTACAATTAATTAATCTCAGCTAGTTATGGGGTGCCTTTCTAAAAAATATATTTCAAAACAACATTCACAATCAGCATCATGTAAATATAAACTCCCAGAACATTATTTTGACAGGTAAACTGCATGAGCCACACCAATGAGCCTCATGAGGCTTGCAAGCTGATTTATGCTCACCCCTGCCATATAAGGGTAAGACTACTCTTTTCTAGGGCATCATGCAACATAGTTTTATTGATAACCAACATTCCAGAGAAATCTGCCACTTCCACCCTCAGAAGATGTTGGCACCCACCTATCAAACCACATGGCATCATATGCCATAACCAACACATCAAAACCTAGCATCTCACAAGACAGTAACAGATTCTGGAATGGATATACATTCCATCCTGACATGACCAACTACCAAAACAGGCTTCATAATTTACTGCATTCATTTGCCTTGAAAGATTAAATCTTACTACCAATTATATTCTACACCAAGGTAATGAACTGTAGAGGGGAATACACTCTGCAGCATGTAACAGGCCTGGAATACAAAGCACACTCACTCAAATAATGTACCAGCAGGACAACGTTTTCATTTTTCTCATCCAAGAAACTTACAGTACAACAAAACAACAAACTGGTACACACAAAAACTCCAATTCCTCACCTTTTCTGCCCTCCAGTTCCTCCATTTCCTCTGGAGTTACAGTAGGATTCTCTGTGTCTATGGCTGCCTGCAAGTTGTCAGTGACAACATCAATGATGAGTCCATTGCTGTCAAGGAATTCCTTCACCTTATTCGCAGTCTCAGGTTTAACCAGTACATCTACCATTGAATTGTTTACAGCAGTTCTTAGCCATGTATCAACACCTGACAAAGGATGTGTAAAACAAATACTTAACAGCATTCATTTATAAAAAAAGTCAAAATGCATACTGATACTAATTGAAAATAATTATCAGTCCTAAACAGTCTTTCACCACATAAAATACACTGCACACACTTTGGTACAGTAATGCAGTGGACACAATGTAAAAATTTTCGGGAATATCCAATACATTTTTAAAAGCAAATAAAAATTTATCAAGGCCAGAATTACACATGTTGGAATAATTCAGTCGGGAATCTTGCTGTGCAAGTGCAATAGTGGAGTATAATCTACATGCTCACAACACATCTATGTAAGGTAAAGGTAAACTTCACCCTAGGACAGGCCACAAAGGCCCAGAGAGGGAGTTGAGGTGTGGCTCTACTCTACGCCAAACACCGGCAGCTTCACCTACGGGAAAGAAACCCGGTACCCACTGTATAGGATGTTGGATGGGCCCAAGGGCCGGTCTGGACGGGTTCGGAAAATCTCGACCCCCACCGGGATTCGATCCCCTGACTGTCCAGCCCGTAGCGAGTCGCTATACCCACTGAGCTATCCCGACCCCCATTCTGAAAGCCTCCCAACCACCCTTCAAGGACTAATAACAATTTTGGCCTCTGCCGTGAGTCTCCAACCCTACCCCAACGAGAACAACTATTGACCAGTACAGTGTAACGCATCCTTACCTTCCATGTCCTGCAACGAGTGTAGAGCTTCTTTCTGTTCTTCGGTATGAGCTGTCACTTTCAGCAGTTGTGAACCCTCGTAAGAGACGCGAGCATCCTGTGCCACGTCTTGTGCGCGTAGGGGCGCCAAAAGAACGTACAACACCAGCAACGACTTCATGACTGACGGTTCGTCCCCGTGGCCCGGTCTCTTATAGACGCCAGGGTACGCACAGTGTGACCTCTGGCAGTCCGGACTCTACTCTTCATCCAGAAAATGTGTTCCGTGTTGTCTTGCAGTAGCATACAATCATCCGCCAAGCCAGCACCGATAACTTCTGGTGGGTATGCCGTAGCGGGCAAAGCCTAATGGTTCAACACATGCTACGAGACGGGAGAAGGAACCACCAATACGGCTGGTTGATTAATGGAGATGAAGCTGTGCGATTCTTGTTGCTTACGGCGATGAATTAAATGGACGGCTTCATGGGATGTGCCGTCATATAGTTTGGCAGATAGGTACAAATGTTGCGGAGAAACCTGCTGACACAATCTTCAAGACTTTGAGGTGGCGCGTTCCTTCGAAACGTCAGTACAAGCCTACTAAACTACACGGCGTCACATCCCAAAAGACTGTAATCTTCACTGGGGTTGAAGCCAACTCATTTTCAGTGACGGTTCGCAAATATTCGCATATCTGAGAAACTGGACCAATACTAAATTTATTAAAGTGCCAAAGCTACACGTATTGCAAATTTTCTCTTCTTTTTTGGTCTTGACGTTCGTTTACTGCACAATGCGCCGTATATGAAGCTAAAAAAAAGTAGGAAATGTACTATAACGTAACATTAGGGCGCGTTTGGATCTTTGAACCCTGGACTCTTAGGCCCAGACGAGTTCAACACTTATGCAGCGTCGTATAATGAGAACTCCTTAGATATATCATAGAAGGCTAATACTACCGCAGTGAAACCTGCCGGTAACGGAACCGCAACAGACCGAATTATTCCACTGTAGGCAGGTTCCATTTAATACAGGTACTTAAAGATCCTCCGGACTGTGAAAGTTTCCCGCTAAAGACACGATTCCGTTCTATCCAGCTTCCGTTTAAGACAGGTTTCGCTGTATTGGGATCTATTAATATACTTCCTTATAGTACTTATTATTTGCATGGCCACGTTGACACTGTCACCCCGTAATAACATTTTGTAACTGCTGACATATGAACAATATTTCCTACACAATTCGTATGTATATTCAATCTATGTATCTAATGAAACATTGGCAACAAATACGAACACTAAATATATCTGTACCAAATATTACAGCTGAAACATTTTTATTTTCCTCAATTTTGCATCAGGAAAATCGCATGAAAAACAAAAATCGAAAACTACATTGGAATGTGCCGTAACAGCAACGAAGACTACCTCACTGGATTACGACGTCATTGCACAACGAATCTAATGCAACGCATGTGACACCGTATCACACAACAATGTTCGAGAATAAAGCAATAAACATTAAACTGTCATGACTGTGCTTGTATTTTTGTCCTATTACCCAGCATGGTAATCACATCCATGTGGAGCCATACTATATTTGGATCGTCAACTGTATTTCCTGGAGACAGTGTAGTCGATATACCGACTCGCTACAAGCTGTACGGTCCGGGTATCGAATCCCGGAAGGGGTGAGACTTTCCGCACCGTCCAGACGAGCCATGGGGCCAATCCAGCCTCCTGTACAATGGTTACCGGGTCTTCCCCGGGGATAAAACGGCCGAGGCGTGGCGTTAACCACCCATCCCCATCTAGCGCCGAAGTTGAAGAAAGAGTAGAGCTATATATCTCCTACTCCCCCCCCCCGGACCTTCATGGAAGGTTATAGGGTGAACTTTACCTTTTACAGTATTTCTTGCACTTATTTCGTAAACTGTGAGATATGAATGCATGAATGCGGAAAGTGTCCGTTATTTTTGTCCGATTTTAACCGAACCTGAATACGGTCGACATACGTATAATAAAAATCCTCAATATGCAGGTTTACGAAAGTCCGTCCCATGGGAGCCGAGTACAGTAAGGAAGAGCTTATTTACCGTTTGATGCTAATAATAATTTTCTTCCCTGTGGCGCTGCTGTCCGAGGCGGGCCATGGCCTCCTCATTTATGAGGTTTCTAGACAAAACACAACGACGCACCACACCCGGTAGAACTCCTCTGGACATGCGATACGCACGACGCAGAGACCTCTACCTGACAACACACTACACTCACAACAGACAAACATCCATGCGCCCGGCGAGATTCGAACCCCCATTCTCAGCATGTGAGCGGACGCAGACCTACGACTTAACACCGCGCGACCATTGGAACCGGCTACTATTATTAATTAATCATATAAATAACGCAACATGTCTCAACCAATCGTGGTCATCTTCAGGCCATCTAGTATTAATAACGTATTAGGATTACGACCCAACCGGATGCCTAACATTAAAAAAAGGAAGCTGGATAGTTTAAAACGGACGGGCGGACATGACAAAGCTAACAGTCGTTTTTGAAAAGGTGTTTTGCGAAAGCGCCTATTAAGATTATAAACGCAAATCTGTCCCTGTGCTTAACCAATCACCATGCCACGAAGACGTATTGGGGAGTGGAAATACAGCTCCAGACTTTTTAATCGGAGCTCTAGAGAGTGAGTGGCCACGCTGCGGTCGCTTCACTGCCGAGGTAAAAACCCTTGCACTCATTGGATAGGAGACTAAAAACTGGAAAATCTCTGCCCCAACTGGAAACCAAAGCTCGGTCTTAAAAGTCATTTGGATAAGCCTTAATATGAAACACCAAGTTTCACACCCACATAGACAACGAAACTGTTTTTACGTACTTTAATCTTCATTTTTCCAATAACCTATGGCAAGACACAAGATTCTGGACTTCCAGAGTTATGCATAGTAAAATCGAGATATATAAGACAAAAGTCCATCTGGCGCCAAAGCCCCTTCTGGGCCCTGGCTCTCCCTCAAAACATGCCTCCATTCTACTCTATTCCCAGCTCATCTCCTCCAGCCTCTTATTCCTAGGACCTGTAATGCTTCCCTCTGAACAACATCCTCTCATTTTGTTCTTGGTTTTCCTACCGAATATGTGTTGTAAAATTCCCCACTAAGAACCTTTTTTGAGATCCTTTTCTCTTCCACACTTACGATGAGACCCGCCCATCCTAGTCTTCTAACTTTAATATCACCCACGACATTTAGATCTTTGTGAAGTCCGTAAATTTCGCTATTCCATCTACAGCGCCAAGCATACACTCTTCTTAAAATTTTCCTTTCAAATGTGTGTAGCATACGTTCTGTCATTTGTGTTAGGATCCAGGCTACAGCCTAACCACAATTACCAACTGTGTATTCAGTTAGGCTGCACTCCATACGATTCAGTGAACCTCGCCCTGGATTCCAACGATGCCTCCCGCACCTAACGCACCGGCACACGAAGTTCTGAGCACTTCGCCCACAGTCCCCAGGTCATGAAATACAGGTGCAAGATCGCCGAGACCCTAACAGGACCACTTGTAAACAACTGCGGCCCGTTACAAGGTCGATATAAACAGGTTATGTTATGCGGGAAACAAAAGAAGTATCAAACTGTACTGCTTTCGAACATCTTCATCGGCTCCAGATTCGGTGCAGCAGCGGCAGGCGACATCGAAGGCAAATCCGACACCAGTCGTCGTAACACGAAACACCGTACAAAAGTAAACCACGCGTGGCATTAATGGGTGAACGTCAGTATTAGTTTTTGAGACAATTATCTTACGTCCTGCCATGAGATGTTTATCGATTATTCAACATCGATCAGGAGGGGGGGGGGGCACTGGGGTATTTTCCAAGAAAATTCGGTCACGTAATCACATTTAAACCGTCTACGAATACATTTGCGAATTTTGTCGAAGAACTATTAAACGCTTTTGTGTTCGCGAGTGGAAGCTGATTTTAAGAATAATTTCCACTGTAGATATTCATATGTTTTACACATAATTATTTTTCAATACCCTTTTTTTTTTTTACCAAAAATGCAATTGAGGCGGGTTGGGGGCAAATATTTGGCTTGCCCCTGCCAGCGCCCATAATCACTTCTTAGCAACTTAAAACATATTTTATCTTACCGAAGAGAAACACTGGAGAAAATTATATAATTTTTCAAAGCATACTCTTGTGTTCCATGTTCGAAATTACTCAGCTGAACTGAACATAATCACCCACTGTCCTACGGTTGAGCAGATCATTCTAAGCTCAGTCAAGCTCTGTCTTGCCTTAAGCGAGAATGGCGGCTTCTGTGCTTTAAAGAACAAGGCTCTCCTTCAATAATCTAGTAGACTTTAGGCTTTCAACAAGCGTTTTTATTTTATCAAAAACAATTCTTTGCAAATGTTTATGCTTCCTGACGTTGCTGTGCATTCTTATGATTGGAATTTAATACGTTCTTGGAACCAAGCACGTGTGAAACGGGTTCCGATGTTGGTGGCGGTTTTATCTGGCGAAAGTAATCACGGACGTCTACACTCTACTGAACATAAGCCCACGTACGAGTCCAATTAAACTTTATAACACTTGCCACATACTGGCACGCATTTGCATGCTACTATGAACACAGATAGCTCCCACCCCCCAGTGTGGGACCACTTGGTTTATACTAAAATCACACTTCTCTGCTCTATGTACTGCAGCACAGTTTAATATGGGAGTCTTGCCTGGCTACAACCCTTCCTGGTTCAACGACCTCACGGAAGGTACACGTGAGCACAGATCATCCAGTATACACGTGAGGGTAGGCGTTACGTTGGTCCTGGTCATCGCTGGCACATGACCAACACAATCAGATCAGTCACTCAGGAATCAAGTCATGGTTACTGGGTTGTGGATCAAGGAGAACAACTGCTACAAATCTGGCGTGTCTCTATCGTGTTTATCAATTGGTATGCAGCTATACGTGTTGTTTTGTATGGGTGTGAAACTTGGTCGCTGACACTGAGGGAGGAACTAGGATGTAATTTTAATGTTTTAACCAATTGAGGTTTTTACAAAATTGTGCATATGTTGGTAAATAAAAAGCATAGGATGAGGATGTTTAAGAATAGGGCGCTGAGGAGAATATTTGGGTCTAAGAAGGACGAGGCACTACATAATGAGGAGCTTAATGATCTGTACTCCTCACCAAATATTATTCGAGTAATCACATCGAGAAGAATGAGATGGGCAGGGCACGTAGCACGTATGGGGGAGATGAGAGACCTACACAGGGTTTTCTGTGGGAAAACCTTTGGGAAAGAGACCATTTGGAAGACCCAAGCGTAGATGGAAGGATAATATTTAGATGGAGTGAGGTGGGTTGGGGGGGGGGCATGGACTGTATTGATCTGGCTCAGGGTAGGGACAGGTGGCGGACACCTGTAAATGCGGTAATGAACACTCGGGTTCCATGAAATGCCGGGAATTTCTTGACTAGCTGAGAACCGGTCAGCTTCTCAAGAAGGATTGCTCCATGGAGTACGTAAGTATGCTGCGACAGATCAGTCCTAAAGCACTGTACATATCTAGCGAAAACCCGATTGTTATCTGGGTACCGCACACCGTAAGGACGGAATGTTTGTGAAGTACTTCGGTGTGTCGCATTTGGCCGAAAGGATTAAATAGAGAAACCACATGGAAACAACGGCAGCAAATACCTTCAGAAAATTTGACTCTCCTCCTCTTTCAAAAGTGTACAATTATCTAAAGGTAAAGCAAATCCTGTACAGCCCTGGGCTGGCAATAAACGTCCCAGGAGATCGAGACTCCCAGATTTCAAAACAAATCGGCACATGAAGGTGTTAAGGTTGTCAGCCCTACGCACCGGTCGCCTTTACCCCCAGGAAACACTCCTGGTACACATTTCTGTTAGAGGCTGAGTCGATCCCAGGGCTATAGAGCGGCCGGAAGGATTATGTCAGTGAACAAGACAAGCCATGTACACACGTCACACTGTGAAGCGTTCGCGCACTCATTGTTGCAGTGGTTGTGTCTTTTGGCCTTTGGTAACCAGAATGCAATGCACAAGCGTCATATTGTCATCCATGGCCTTCCTAGCTCAACAATATTTTTCCGCATTATCTCAATGACCCCAACATTTTCGGAAAAAAAAAAAACATTGAACATAAAATGTGTGTTTTTCTCTACAACTTCTCACCGAAACATTTCTCATTCTATGAAGAACTGAGCGAGATTTGGTCATAAACCCACATTGGTCTTCACGTAAAGTACCCGTTATTCTCGTCCGATACAATAACACTTGAATTTTCTCGACAGATTTTCGAAAAACACTCAAATATCAGATTTCATGACCCCGTCCAGTGGGAGCCGAGGTGTCCCATGAGGACAGACGGACAGGCTGGCATGACGAAGCTAAAAGTCGCTTTTCGCAATTTTGCGGACGGGCCTAAGAACTGCAATGACACCATCGGAAATCGAACTTGCAACCTTCGGCTTGTAGCGCAGTGCCTGTAAAATTACCTGCTAATATTAAATTAGCCCTCCACAAGGCACTCAATACGTCTACGCCTGCCCTGCCTGGAAATTTATGCAAACACCCACCGTTTGATACTGCAGCGCCTGGAAAAGGAGGTTCTTCACACAACGGGCAACTTTTCAGGACGCACAACCACCAGCAATTCGCACGTAACTTTCTCACCTATACGATTTCACCACAAAATTATGCAGGCAGCATACGAAAGTCATATAAAATCAAGAAAATACAAACATTCACAGCACTGGACGAGGCCCAACGCAGAATATTTAAGAGGCTAAAACTTGCCGGTGGTTTAGCTGACGACCGTTCTACCAACAGATAAGATAAGGCACGATCTCCTGACAGCGGTTACGTTTTTTCTTTTTCTTCTTCTTCGAAGGCACTACAGTCCAATGCAGACCTTCGCCACCGTAATGGAATTCTCCCAATCATCACTGATTTTGTCCTCCCTTCCCAATATATAATTTTGCGTTTATTATCTGTCTTACACAACTCCACCATCCGTTTTTTGGTCGTTCTCGTAGTCGACTTCCCTGGGGATTATTGTTAAACACTTGACTTACTTTTCTTTTACTGTCCATTCTGTTAACATGACCAATCCAATTCGGCCGACTTATTCTGATAAATGAAAGTAAATCGAAATCTCCAAACGGCTGAATTAATTCTTTATTGTATCGCTTTCTCTAATTTTCATTTACTTTAATTCCCCCAAAATTCTTCTTAAAACTTTTCTTTCAGCCGTTTAGCAATATCTTTATTCAAAGTCCAAGATTCTACTCCGTTTGTAGCCACTGGTCTTATTTATGTCTTATAGATCCCCCACCCCCGCTCTGGGTACTGATTGGCTCTCTAGTGGATGTAGAAGTGCATAATATGCTCTATTCGCATCTGTAATTTTTTTTCCTATCTCTGGTCTTGCTTCGGTTTTTAGTTGTTAGAATTTTACCAATATATGTAGTCTTTCACTATTTCAAAATTATATATAACAAGTTTTACATATTCATTTTCATAGCGGTTACGTATATGAGTATCTATATTGTACTGTGACGTAATTGTACATTAGTGTTAAAAATATGTGTATGTACAGACTAACACCAAATATAATTAAGTGAAACTGCAAAACCAACAAAGGCAGTGACGTGGTGATGGACAGAACTGCGCTCCCGACGGGCAGGGCGTCCCAAGACTGACAGAGAGCAGCACACAGCACCAAGACCAAACTTCATCCGGGGCTCGACACAAAGACTGACTTATTGGCTGCCTAACCGACGGACGGTCAATCGTAACGTGATTTACTTAAGTCTTCTGGAATACTCCACAGTGTACAGAATGCCCAATTAAGTCCAGTCACATAAGGAACATCCTTGTTTCTTGTAGAAAATCACGTAATGGGTGACATTAATGAGAGGTACAACGTTCAGGAAAAGGCGGAAATTTCCTCATGCACGCCTCTGGCCTTAGCCAACAACAGACAGCTGAATAATTCCACCGTCGTCATCCCAACAGACCACAATATGGACAGCCTTTTGTCCGTCGAACTGATCCGAGATTTTCAGACAACGGCAGTGTTTCGGACAGACCAGGAGCAGTTCGACCGATATCAACTGACGATGACAGCAGTACGGTTGTACTTGGTAAGATCGCAGTCGGTGCACATCAATCGGCGAGAAAGGTGCCCCTGCAACTGTACTTCCAAATTCATGTGTAGCTACCCCGAATTCTGCGACGCCAAGATACACTTTGTACAAGAATTACAGGGAGATGGTATAGATCGCCGAGTGCTTTGTTGTGAATGGTTTAAGCCACAAGGAATGCGAACGGACGACATCATGTTTGGCGATAAGGCGCGTTGCCACGCTGAGCGCAGGGCATTCCTCGTGTTGCAGTTGATGTCCATCACGAAATTGTCCCAAGAATAACCGTGTGGTGGCGATACACTGAAGCACTCTCTTGGGACCAGTACTACTACAAGACAGAGTAAATGCCGAACGATATCTCCAGGTGCCGAACGATGCTTTGGAACCGCCTGTGGGTGCAATACCACATCGGTTATGCTTTTAGCAGGATGGAGTGCAACCTCATTTTCGCTGAAGAGGTGCGAAACTCTTCGGAAAGTTCCTTCCGGGCGATAGATTATGTACAGGGGACGACGGAATAGCCACCAAGGTCTCCGGACCTCACGCGGCTTGATTTGTTTTTCTGAAGTCACTTCCGTAACATACCCACCTACGTACCATTGACAATCTTAAAGAAAATATCGATGCTGCTACTAAATACATTGCACCACGGACATCAGAACGTATGCGATACAGTGTGCAGCATCGTATCAATTTGTGCGAGTAACTGGAGGGACAAAAATGTGAACATGTGCTTCGTTAGTGCTCTTCCCTGTTAAGACCGGACTTATGAAACATTTCCTTGTGGTTTATTTAACGATCCGGGATACGCGGTGGCGCAGTTGGCTAAGGCACGGCGCTACACGCCGGAAGGTCGCGCGTTCAGTTCCCGATACGTTCATTGGGATTTTTTATTGACAATTCTTCCGGCCCTGGGGTTGACTCAGCTTATAACAGAAATAAGCAACTGGGGAGTAAAGGCGGCCAGTGCGTAGGGCTAAAAACCTTACCACCTTCATGTGCCGACTGTTTAGAAATTCTGGGAGCCTCAACCTCCATCAGCCCGAAGGGTCTGTCCGGACCTGCTATGAGACAGCTTTACCTTTACATTTACCTTTCATTTAACGATCCTAACTATATAACGTGTTATGTTAGGATAATAAGCCTATTATGGAACGGAAAGGAAGCGGCAAGAAGCGTCATGGCTCAGCTGGAAGTACTAACTCAAGCACGAAGCAATGCGAGTTCGATAAGACAGTGAGTACAACAGAAATTCAACCTGAAGGTGTAGGTAGCGTGTAGCTAAGCGCAAACACCTACCAAACTACGCGGCGTCATATCCCTGAATATCAGTCTTCGCCGTGAGACCTACAAAAGTTATATCACTCACTCTCACAAGCTACCGCAACATTTTGAAATTTAAATTACACTTAACACGACAAGCAGTTTACCTATAAATGAAACGAGGCGCATTCGCATAACCACTGCTGCCGTGGAAACGCAATAAGTATTACATTTTCTGAGCGTGTGTCTGTAGTCTTAATTATCCAGCATGCAAAGCGCATGTGCCGTGTTATATTGTCATCTGTGGACTGTCTGGCTATATCATATTTTTTTTACCTTATCTCACAAACGGCACGATTTTAGGGATAAAAGTTGCTAAACATAAAATGTGTGTCTTGATTTTCTCTACAACTTTTATCGTCTGGAACATTTCCCATCGTATGAAGAATTCACCGAGATATTATCATAAATGCACAGAGGTCTTCACGTAAAGTACCCGTTCTTATCATATTTTAATCAAACTTTAATCTTCTCGACAGATTTTCGAAAATACCCAAATATCAAATGCCATTAAAAAATCCGTCCAGTGGAGGCGGAGTTGTTCCATGTGGACGAACAGACAGACATGACGAAGCTAAGAGTCGCATTTCGCAATTCTGGGAACGCGCGTAAAAACGGCTATCAAAGTGTGGTAACAGAAGTGAGAATATCTTCAGTCCTGGCCTTTCGTCAAATTGTTACTTACTGACTTACTCCATGGAACAGAGTCCTTGAGAAGCTAACCGGCATTCAGCTAGTCAATAAATTCCCCGCATTTTATGGAACCAGTAGGTTCATTACCGCATTCACAAGTGCCCGCCACCTGTCCCTATCCCGAGCTTCGTCAAACTGTTACTGAATCAAAACAGAATCAAAACACATATGTCCAATAACTTTTTTTTTCCGAAAAAATGCTGTGTATGAAACAATGTGAAGAAATATGGCACAACTAAACAGGCTACAGATTACAATATAATACGGCGCATGCGCACTGCATGCTGGATACCTATGACTACAGACACATTCATAACATTTAATACTTATAGCGTTTCCATGGGAACAATGGTTATGCGAAAGCGCCTCCATATTACATTTTACGTACACTGCCCGTCTTGTTATAACAGTTTTTAAAATCAAACAAAAACTATATATAGTCCCAGGTTCAGGACACCTCCCCCCCCCCCACCCAACGAAAAATTCTGGGTGCACGCCTACTTAGACCTAATTAAGCATGGGAACGTCACTTCGCCTATGGCATATGACCCGAACCGCAACACCTGGTCAATAAATAGCACGACTCAATCCTCTATTTGTTTACAGAAACCATGACACGAAAACCTTATCAACAAACCGCTGGTCCCCTTAACAAAGCAGCACACGATGACACTAGGACGAAGGTGAACAAGCCAGCAGTAAGCGGTAAACTGGGGCACCCACCAGTTATGCCACAATGCGGGGCGCAAGACCCCTTGCAGACTTTGGGTTGCGACATTGGCCCACATGCGTTTTGCACGAGGCTTCTGCAGTTTGTTAGGCCTTACTTGTATCCAGTACATAAAATTAACACCTAACTTAGAGGTGGTGTCTGACCGCATGTTTCAACGGCGAGACTACCGAAGGGTTTCCAAGAACCTTTTGAAGCCCATGTATTTCCGGAAAATCAGATGTCTGACGTGTGGTGTCCTGAAGAAGAACCAAAATACAGATGGCATAAAATATTACAATTTAAGACACACGTATTCTGGGATGTAAGGCCGCGTCCACTGACAGCTACCGGCACTTCGTAGTTCCTCCATCTTCAGCGTAAAGCGGTCAACACTTCTTCTACGGCCTAATCCCGATATCGGAACTTCGCCTCCTGTACACAGCCTTCCTATACTTGTCTATCCACTGATTCTCTTTTCCATTTTCTTATGCCCAGCATCCATCTTCTTTAGGTATTTTGCCACAGGCTGTATGTTGCAACATCCTTCTTGGTATCCATACAGTACTGCAGGCCTTTCAATTTAACAACATATACATGGCTCAGCACATAATTTGTATAACTCATTATCAAACGTTATTTTCCGAAAGCAGTCGACTCACGTCCTCTCGGGCTGGACTGCCTGACCCCGAAGATAAGTCACTAGACGCCTCCGAATTGTTGGCAAATAAATTTCCAGTCGACACGGTGTACCAGCCCAAAAGAACGGAACCTTTACCAACAGCGATGTAAGGGGCCTGAGATCTCGCAGTCATTACATTTACTTACACACTTCTTTGTTCCCCTTTCTCTTTATTTTATTGTGTTTTATTTCTCTCGTTCCTCTTTCGTTACTCTCTCCGGACCAAGGCACCATGTTCCAACCGAAATTGACACCATCATCCGCTACCAGAGACCCAAGCCCGCGTACAATTGCAGGCTAATGTCAACGTCGTAAACTATTTCATTTAGCCACGACTTAAATATACGTGTCAGTAAGAGGAGGAGGGCGAAAAGCTGGTGACAATAAAGTCTACGGTGCAAGGGCACCTTGCGAAACTGCAAGTCACTCAACCGGTTAAGAAACTAACTCACTTTATGTAACCCACCACGAAAGTTCGCAACCGATCCCTATCTTACGCCGGTTCAATTCAGTCCCCATCTTTATGTTTATATTACTCCAAGACAATTTTTCCCATTTACGTCTGGGTTTCCCCAAATAGTATCCACCCTTGAGGTCTGCCAACCATTCATTTCTCAACATTCTTGATGCAATCGCCAAAATTGCAGTAGCTGAAGAGTACCAATAGTGGAGCACCTTCTCGTGTAATTTTCTCCTTCCTCCTGTTACTGCCTGGCCGCTTTATGTTCTCTCCTGCACCGCATTCAGAAGGTACAGAGTCCAGTCTCGACCGGGTTAAACTGCTATTATGTCTGAGGTTTATGTGGGTTTCCTCAATATCTCCAGGCGAATATGACAACCTTGATACAGTCCACGACCGGCCCCTTCCTAATCCTTATCCGCTCACCATTTATTCATCTTCCTATTTACCGATATAGTGACCGCGGTAGCACAGTGGTTAAGGTGCTGTGCTACAAATCGGAAGGTTACTGGTTCGATTCCAAATTGTATCATTGGAACTTTTCATTGACATAATCCTTCCGATCGAACTATGGCCCTGGGGTCGACTCAGCCTCTAACAGAAATGAGTACCAGGTGTATTTCCTGGGGGTAAAAGTGGCCGGTGCATAAGGCTGACAATCTTACCACCATCCTGGACCAATGTCACGTAATCTGGGAACCTTAACTTCCTGGAACCCTCTGGGCACCTCGGGCCTGTAATGGGATTGATTTATCTTATTGACCGATATATAACCTGCTGAATTGATATAACTTCTTGGTGGAAGACATCCAGTTGTGTTCCAAAAATTACAATAATATAGTTATGTTAGACTGTATTTCCCTATTACATTGATGAAACAACCTCACTAAATAATGCAAGGCCTATACCAAGAATCAATGAACCGTCATCTCACATAAACATCCAACGCATCACGATTAATACTTATTACAGCAATTTACTTGCAAAAAACCACCCTACGCAACCATTAATGCCCCCACCATTAACACTCATATATAAACCCAATTTTCCAAAAACCATCCTGGTGCAGCCTTTAATGCGCCCTGATTGATATGTATCACAGCAAACTAATATGCTGAACACCATTTGATTTCGCACGTTGTTCTATTAACCGCCGAGGATGAATAACGCAGACATCTCCATCCCCTTGTAATTACAATTCATTGTCAAGTTAGAGCCAGTCTGGTAGGGAGATAATCATTTCGTAACAATTGTTGCGGCAACAAGATATGTTATGAGGGTTAGGGCCGGAGTGTATATATTTGACGAGACCCGGGGCCGCCAAGGTTCGCCGAGAACATTATGTTACTGTCTGCGGTAAGCCTGTGCATGCTCGTAGTGGCGGCCGCTCAGGACGCGGACGTCGTGTCTTACGCGGAGTACCAGTTACTGAGGGTTTACCCTTCCACAGTACAGCAGTTGCAAAGGGTTTTATATCTGGCCAAGAGGAAGAAGTACGAAGAACTAGTGTCCGTATGGTCGCAGAATTTGATCTCGGGAAGGACTTCCGGCAACAACCGAAGTGAGATCAGTGCCGATATACTAAGTGCGCCGCAGGTTTTGGAAGACCTGGTGGAGCAGCTGGACAGCAGTGGGCTTCCCTACGACGTCCTTATTCATAACCTCGAGGTGAGGAAAGCACTCATTCACTTCGGAAAGCCACATTCCCGGTGTTACCTGTGTTTCAAATGATGATGAAAAATGCCTGTCAAGGTATTCTTCATTACAAACTTGATTTTCTGAGAGGAGAATATGGAATGGGTGCGTTTCAGAGCATAGAAAGCTGAGGATAATGTTTGGACGTAAGGCAGAGGAAGCAACAGACCGTCACAATTTGTGCGCTCCACATATCATTAAAGTCACTGAAATCAATGAGACTGAGAGGGGCGCGACATGCAGCATTCACGGGGTAAATAAAAACGCATAAAAAATTTGGTGAGAAATCCTATGGGAAGGGGCGAATTGGGAGACCAACGCAAACCTATAGGGGTAATATCAAAACATTAAATTTACTTATATTTTGGACACTGATCCAACTTTTTCAAACCATGACGTTTTCATAAATTCATTCTGTTTCCTACACCAAAGAATAAATCAAGGAATCCTACTCCATACAGTGGTCTCAAATACTACCAAAAAGATGGAAACAGCAAGTAAGACCAAACGTTTGTTACCAACTATTAAATTACACCAAAGCCTAGTCCACAAGGCAACAGAATGAGTATAAAACTTAAATTAACTGTTTACTTGAACCTTTTTAAGCACACCATTATGGTCACAAAAAGCAGTGACCAAATCCACGTCACAATGAAGAGTTCTCTCCAGAACTATGACACCTAACTGCCTACTCAGAATCCAGCAGTACATATACGAGTCAATGGTTTGTTCCTATTCGTAATTTGTTACATAAGCCATACAGTGTCTTGCAGTTCTCCACCATAAAACTAAACTAAACTCCGTGGCCTTAGTCCGCACGCGAACTATACCGACAGAGCGGCCGCCGCCGGTCGGCGAAGTTAGTGCCAACTTTTTGCGGATAGAGGGGTGTCACGTGGTCAG
>Ga0131853_10002656_pt1 | contig 31982 bp, 22 predicted proteins | sample TergutLab28metaG_FD_92764 | JGI IMG/M metagenome (GOLD analysis project Ga0131853, IMG submission 92764) | Labiotermes labralis P1 segment gut microbial communities from Petit-Saut dam, French Guiana - Lab288 P1 (version 2) (version 2) | ecosystem: Host-associated > Arthropoda: Insects >... | reverse complement strand
CCATATCGCTTGCACTTGATATAATAAAACCGGTTGGGGTGTGGGCTCGAAACGTTGGTGGCGAAAACGGACGTGAAGCAAACCAGGTTGGTTTATGTGCCGTTGCCATTATTCCTCTTTCTTTTGCATCGCTTTCAAACAAAAAAGTATTGGCAAGTCCAAGTGGCAATAAAATATTTGTTTCTATAAATTCTTCAAACGATATTCCTGTGACATGCTGGATAATTAATCCAATTACAATATAGTTTGACGATGCGTAATCATATCTCGTCCCAGGACGGAATTCAAGTCTCGAATTATTTAATCGTCGAACAATATTATATGCTGCGTTTTCTCCATTGCTTGGTGGTAACTGCAACGAATGAACAGCGTTAACAAGTCCACTTGTATGATATACAAAGTTTCTAACTTTTAACTCTGACATATCAAAGTCCACAGCTCTGTGACGAAAATTCAACCACGGAATATGATCTTGTATTGGATCGTCGATACTGAAATTGGGAAAATCACTGCTTTGGTCAAGATATAAAATGCCCATTGCCGAAAATGCTTTGCTCAAAGAGCCTAAACTGAAAAGAGTATCCTCATCAACGGTGTTGTTGCTTCCGCGCCTTATAACTCCATGCGATGAATAAATTTTTTCCATGCCATAACCGATTACCGCAGCTGAAATGCCTGGCACGCCCTGTCTGTTCGAAGTTCTGTGAACCAGATTATCTATTCTTGATTGCATAGAACTGGTCACAGATGCTTGTACAACTGTGCTATTAGCATTGCTAAAACCCAAAAGCAAAAAAGCCAAAGACATAACCACAAGCAATGGGAAAATTAATAATTTTTTCATGTAACTATTTTAATATGCTACTTTCAAAAAGTCAATAAAACCAATTTGCAAGTCTGTAATCCTAAACCCCTCAAAAGGGTACTCTACTTTTATCCAACCATCAAGCACCATCGTATGCCGTATTTATCGATGAGATCGCAAGTGTGGCTTGTCCACGCTGCTTTCATAAGTTCCCACTTGATATGGATCGCATCTTTTTTAAGCATCTCGTATGCTTTTTCAAGTTTAGCAACATCGGCTTTGTCGTATCGGACGCACATTTGCATTATATTCCCCGTGTTTACTTCGCCTTCGATAGCGGATATGCCTTTGCGTTCTGCGACCCAAAACGATACGCCTCTAGACAATCGCAGCTCGGCCAATTCGTATCCACCGTCTTTGCGCTTATAAGTTTCACCAAATGTGGTATCAAACACTTCTTGATAAAAGGCAATAGCTTTGTCAATTCCGTCTACATAAGTGAACATTTGTATTTCATTTCTTTTCTCCATCAAGGCTTTTCACATCCTTGGAAAGATTATAGCACTTCTGCAATGTTTATACAATATTATTGCTGATTGTTTTTGCACCAAAGCAGAGGTTTATGTGTGATGTTGACACGAAAAGTCGCATTTTGATTCTCTTTTGATTTTGTAATCAAAACTATAATTTCTCAAATACGACAACATGCGAATGACCCGTATATTTTTTTCTTAGTTTCTCGATTGAAATACTTTCACCTGTCTTTGCAAGATACTTTTGATATTGCCGTTCAGAAATTTCCGTCTTTTGGTAATCAGTAATTTTCAACTCGTATCTATTCGCTAGCCAATTAAATGTTTGCCTTGAAAAGGCATATTGATGATGTGGCGGGTGGTGACACTCTCCATTGCCGACAATAACAAGTAGGCTTTCAGGGTCAGGACAACCAATTATAAGTTTCCCACCACATTTCATTAAACGAATATTTTGCTTGAAAAATGTATGCGTATCGCGCACGTGTTCAAAAACTTCGTGGTGGCAAACAATGTCAAATGTTTCGTTGATTTCGTCAATGTTTTTCATTGTGATGTTCATGCCCATATCACGACATTTTTTTGCTATATCTTTGTTGTATTCGCTGCCTATAATAGACGGAACTATGCCGTCAATATGTTTGATAAATGCACCATTACCAGAGCCAATTTCAAGAAGTGTTTGTGGTTTTAATTTTAACAACATTTCACGCATTACACCATAAGTTGTTCTATATTGCGGATAGTATCGTCCTGTGTCTTCCATGCGTTTATACATTTCTTCGCTGTCGGGCAGGTGATAGTTATACCAATACAAACCACAGCCAACACATTTTCGCCTTTCTAGTTTTTCATTTGTATAACAATCCCAAATCGGATTAAATTCCCATTTTTCAAGCCACAACCCTATAAGATGATTGATGTCGATGTTTCCAGCAATCTTATATTGCTGTGATTTACAAAGAGGACAGCATTTAATTTCTATCTTCTGTTTTGTCATTGAAACAATATATCACCTTTCAACCCCAAAGTCCACTCGATTCAGCAAGTCAACCAAATCCGCTTCTTCGCGCGATAATATCTTTGCCCAAACAAACCAATCTAGCACGGCTTTTGCCAAACAGTATTCGTAATATAAAACTTCTTTTGCCATACCAATACAATACTCTGAAATAAAAACAAGTCCAGAGAAATTTCGTAATTTGTGCATACTTATTTTCATCAACTGCATATAAATGAAAAAGTCTTAGAAAGCTAAGACCCTTTTTCGTGTGCTGGAGGTCTCGATGGGATTCGAACCCACGACCTCGTCCTTACCAAGGACGTGCTCTACCGACTGAGCCACGAGACCATAATACTTTAACAGTATAATGTATATTATATGTTTATTGCAAGAGATTTGCACAAGTTAAGAAAAATCGTTTGGTATATTTTTGAAAATATGTTTATACTACAAATATACTTGGCAAGGATTGTGCACTTATGAAACACATAAGAGAGGAGCAATGGAAAAAAGATCATTAAAAAGGATTATTACGGCAGGTCTGATTGTTGTAATGTGCCTTATAGGCATTCTTTTAATGGTTCTTGTTTTCGATCAAAACATAGAACTTCGCTTCCACAGTGGAGGCGGTCAAATTATACAAACACATACCTCATCTCCAGGTGAACGAGTAAATCTTGAACAAAGTAAATTTCATCCAATAAGACCAGGTTGGGTCTTCATGGGATGGACACTGGCACCAGGAAGTACAGACGTAATAACCGATATCCGAATGACAAGAACCCAAGATGTTTATGCACATTGGATTGAACAACAATTTATTGTCCGACATTTTGTCGAAGGGGTAAATTATCGTAATATTCCAATTGAAGGTGGACAAGAATTTGGTAATCTGTTATTAACAAGAGAAGATCTCACGTCATGGAATATAGGAATAGGCGAAAATCCTGCCTCGGTAAATACCGCTTTTAACAGATTCTATGGTTGGCAATTCCAAGATCTTTTAGGGAATAAAGCAATTTTAGAAGTTGTAAATCACGGTCAAGGACCAGAGCAAGAGCAATGGTGGCTTAATACATTTGGAGACGCAGAGGGCAATATACTTGTTTCTCGCCAGCGAATTCTAGATAATCACAGCGATATGACCGAAGGGCGAATCCCATTTCGTGTTGACCTTTATGACACAACGTTCAATGCAATTCTTGGATACCGACGTGTTGCACTTACTTTTCAAAATTCTCTAAATCCTCCTATGACTGATGACAATGGCATTCCACCCCAGTTCTTGTATTTTAACCAAGAGAATCCAATTACTTTACCTGGCTTCCAGGCTCCTGTTGGTTCGAACAGGAATTTTATTGGATGGCGCATAGATGTCATGCAAAATGGTTTTGTTGATCCAGGTGCGGCACAAATAAATTTGGGTATGCCTGTAACCGCAATCCCTGGTAAACCTGGTCATCCATTGAGAGGTGTTGCTCAACCTATTCCACCGCGCGTAATTGACAGGGTAGGTGTTCAAAATGATCTCGACAGATTAAATGGACTTGTTGCCCCATCACGAATTTTTGCCGCAGGGGAGAGTTTCTTTCTTGATTCAATTCTGTACTATGTCTCAGGTGTATTTAATAATCTGGGTGGGCAACAAGGACGTCAAATTCGTTTTATACCGGTTTTCTTTGGCGAAGGTACAACAGATTTTAACACAGCACAATTTTATCTAAGAATGCCAAATGAACAAGGTAATCCTGTGTTGCGTGGAATAACAGAAAATTCAAATACAAATCTTATACTTGATGATGCAACTGGTCAAATGGTTGTAAATCCAAATGCGACCGAGCCTATACCTGCAAGATACATACGTGAAGACAGAATTGTTTTGTATCGCCCTGCAAACAGAGGAGGCTATACTTTTCTTGAATTTGCATATTTCCAACAAGATGGTACCAGAATAGTTGTAGATGGAAATTCTGGGGCAAACATTGGTGATGTATACGCAACAATATATTTAAATGATCTGCAGTCATTTCACCTAGGACACGCATCAATTATTGACGTTGTTTTTGTGCCTACAAATCGAATGACAATTAATTTTGATTTTGGACATTCACGTTACGATAATCTTCAATTTATTAACCGCATTGACTTTGAAAGAAATGACATATATCGTAATCCACTTGCCCAAGAACCATTTCCGGTCGCACAAGGGTTTGTAGGTGATACAATTATCCTTCCATCCGCATCTATGTACGTCATGCCTGGCATGATCTTTTCGCATTGGGAGGTAACCGACTCTCAAGGGCATCTTGTTAACGTAGGTACCGCAGGCATGCCACATGTCGTGCGTTCAAATGAGGAATTCCCAGGTGCAGGCAATGCATACACACTCCGTGCAATTTGGGTCGAGGATTTAATTAATTTTGGCTTTGATTTAAATGGCGGAGGTTGGCGTGAAAATGCCCCTGATATGCGTTCAATGCGTGGAAGGGCAGGTTCAAGCCCAGTAGAAGTTCCAGCGAATATGCCAGGTCGTTTCGGATACGTATTCCATGGTTGGCGTGTCGGTGGAGTCGGCGGAGCGTTGCATGGTGGTGACGAAATCATTCCACTTAACCAAAGACAGGTTCTTGTTGCTAACTGGCAACCGATAAGTCTTGATATTACACTTGCATTTAACTTTGTGGATAATTTTGGGGTTGAACGCGAAGGAACAATTGATTTTACAAACATTGAATTTGATTCAACAATAAATCTTCGTCGTGTGCGTGCAAACGACACTCCAAGAGGTGTTTCAACACCAATAGGTATCGCAGGTCCTCTAAGCATAGGTAACCAGTATATCCAGGCGGTGCGTCAAACAGGGTGGAGATTTGAAAATGCAAATATTGATTTTCCAACCGAGCAACAACTTACGCTTAATGAATCATTTGTTTCAAGATACATAGGAACCAATACACTTGATGGTCTTGAACAGGCTGTTTATGATTCAGTAGGAAATCTCGAACTTGTTGCACATGACCTTAAAGAGGGAAGACTTTGGAACATTCAACTTTGGGATGGTGCAAGAGATGGGCTTACTATGGAAAATCATGTGACTAACTTGCGTTGGACAGGAACTTTTTACAATATTCAAAACGGAGTGCCTACTCCTCAAACGGCAAGACACCATATAAGACGTGACAGTATACTGTCAACAATAATGAATAGAAATGCGTCTGCAAATGCAAGACTTGAGGCATACTTGCGTGAAAACGAATTTATTGGGTTCTTATATGTTCCTGAGATTGTTGCATCTAATACACTTGCTGGTACAAATATCGCTGGGAATGTTTTACTTGACAGTATCAATTGGAATGATTCATTCAATATCGAAACTGGAGGCTATGGATTTGAACACCTCACACAATACAGACATTATTTTAATCATGATGGATATCTTTATAATTCTGTAACAGGAGAAGTTGGTCTTACCGTTCAAAATCAAAACATGAGATTATTCATGTTGTGGCAACCAAGAACAGTAACAATTGAAATCAACGCAATTGGCATTGATGGCAACCCAATTCTGGTAAATGGACAAATTCCAACAATTCAAAGTTATATTTGGGACGAAAGACCACATTCACACATAACAAATGATGGTATGGACGAATTTGGTGTTCGTTTCAGTGATATCATGAATGATATAACCGCATCAGACGAAGATCGCGAACAAGCAAGAATTAACCATGGCTCAGGTATCTTTTTTGAAGATTTTGCACGTCCTTATGCAATAGATAACCCATTTGGACATGCAACAACAGACAGATTTACCGGTTGGAGGGCTATATATGTATTCGAAGATCTTGATGGAAATATCTTTCACCCTGTTACAAGAATTCAAATAGGTGTTGACGAATTTGGAAATCCTGTTTATGAAAATATTCCAAACATAGGTCCAACAAGTCCATTCAATGCAACTATGAACAGGCACATTGTTCGTGAAAATATAAACGGACAATATGTTAACACGCACAAGTTTGCATCTGCCAATTGGTTCTTTACAACTTTTGATACAAATCTTGCACCACAAATTCCTGGTGAAAGTGGCTTTTCTTACTTTGTTTCAAGAATTATTTTAACACGAGTTGTCCAAGACAGAGAAAGTTTTGTAATAACGGTCGAAGATACTCATAATTTCCACGACACCATTCGTGAGTTCGGAATTGAAAATGATAGGGCAAATTTTGATGAAGAACTTCGAGGAACATTGTTGACCGGTACACTTAATACATCAATTGACCAGGTTGAATTCAACCCAATTGCACTTGAGGTCGATGGACATCTTCAACAGGCCGCCGCACGTCGTTCAAGTCGTGTTGTTGCATATTCCACCGAAGAAAATGCAGGTGGGGAGATATTCTTGCTTGGTACAGAGCGATATGTTGCAGAAAACATAGCTGATGTACTTAATACTAATACTTTTGAAACAACACCAATGGTGAATTTCCATTACGCATCGTCACCTGGACAAAATACAGGTCATCTTGTTGGATTAACACCGCTTGAACGTGCAAATTTATTTAACAACGCGTCAAGTTTCCTAGAAAATTTTGACCCATTAAGAATTCGTGAACATGCGTTTATGGATGTCTCAACAGAAGGTTCGGTAACACTCTTCCCAATTTATGACACGATTGATTATCGTATCGTTGTATTTTATGATCAAGGCGACTATGCGGTACCAAACCCAAATCGTGGCAGAATAGATCTTGGATATGCTCGTCCAGGACCAACAGGAATTATATTAAATACGCCAAACTTTGGTACACCTGCCGGAAATACTGCTTGGCAAGATGTTCTTAACAGAAGGTTTGGACACTTTGTTGCAATGGACACATTCAACTTGACTGTAAATGAACGTGATGTCAATGGTAACCTAACCGACACGGTTATCCAAAGGTACAGACTTAACCAAAACCAACGTGTCACACTTGCCGATCGTTCAACTCTTAATGAACTTGATTTAACACTTGCAATTGATGCCGTCGACGGTGTTCCAGAAATCCACCTTCAACTTGATTGGGTTCCTATGTCGGTCGAGGTTGTATATAACGTAATAATAAATGGGGAAGACCGCCAATTTGTTGTTAACAAAGGTCCATTCGGTCGAGAGTTTAATTTGCACAGACTTCATGAAGGAAGCACACATTTTCCAGAAGACATCCGTCGATCAATAGTTGAAGGTCGACTTGGATACAATATCCATGGGTGGAGTTTCAATCAACATCTAAGTGGAACTGATATCGCACCAAATTTTGAATTCCCTCTTGATGGAAACATTCCACTTGTTGTTCGTACTGGTCAACCTGGTGCACTTGATCAAGGATTTGTAAATGGTACAGATGGTGTTCTTGAACGTGTAACAGGAACAAATGTACTTCGTCTTAATTTGCACGCACATTATATAGGTGTATTATTTAACGTTGACATTTTACTTCAAGACAGATTGGTACTTGCACAAGGAAATGACGTAGATATTTGGTACTTGCCACAACACGACCCATACGGAGTTCATTTTTTCGGCCCAGATTATCCAACGGTGGCATCAAGAGAAAATCGCTTTGGAACAAACGAGTTCGGTGCAAACAGAATTATGCGTCTTACAAATGTTGAATTTGGTTCAGAAATTCGCATGGATTGGCGTGAGAGTCAATTTGTACATGCAAACGGTGCAATCTTGGGTAATTGGTATCACATAACACAATCAGGTACAAATATAAGACAAAATTGGATATTCCCAACCGTTAATTCGCTAAGTCAAACTGTGTTCACATTATCTGACGAGGCACTTATTGACACAAGGCCTGGTGCAACATTTAATCAACCGGTTAACAATATAATTTCTGGTGGTCATACAACCAATCTTCAAATATGGCCTAACTTTGCACGCGGAACAAATATGTTCTTCTTTGACCACATGCAAGGTGTATCTGGACGTGATCCGTTTGGCGAAAATGCCGCAAACGTAACACTTATTAATCAATTATTCGAAACATACGAACATGCGGAAAACACCCATGGTACAACAGGGCGATGGAATTACGTCCTTGAAGGTGAAGGAACAACAAGAGAATATCAAGAAGTCAACGCAAGTTCTATTGCAGGAAGTCCTGGCACAACGCAAATTATCCACCAAGGCAACCCAACATATGTAATTACCGATGTTCCTGGTGATAACAGATACTTCCGTTATTACTATGACCTTGAAATTGATGACGTAATATCAACATTCTTGGTAAGTCCATCAATCGGTGCACCTGTACTTGATCCATCAGATATGTTTGGAAGAACCCTTGATAACAGATTTATAAGATGGGGTCATGAACTTGTCGGATTCCGTGCATTCATAAATGGTGGAGACCACACCCAGGCTTCATCATGGCAATATTTCCTTAATCCTGACTATGTTACATGGAGAAATGTTCCTGCAAATAACCATCCTGCAAGTGTTGGGATAAATAATCATTGGACAAACATTCCTCTTGCAAGGGTTAATTCAAGTAACTCTGGCTCTCTTGCTCACAGATACGTAATGGAATCACGCCGTTCACGTCCAACTCAAGTAACTATCGAGCCAATTTGGCATGCATTTAATGTTGTTCTTAACTTTCATGAAGATATCGACACTCTTGTTGGGCATGGACTAACCGCTCTTAATTTGGGTCTTCATCAAAACTTTATTAATACAACAGGAATTGCAAATTTTGAACAACTGAGAAGAACAACCGTGCCAATTGGAACGAATAAAAATCTTCCACTTATAAGCACACCAGACACAAGCCCACTTTGGCATCACGGATTTGAACGATCACTTACATTGCCATTCACAGGCAACTCTGCAAATATACATTCATGGCAAAATTTTACAACGCATACAAGCGTCACAACGCTCTCGCCTGAAGAACTTGCAAATCTTGGTTTCATTACCGAATATGCAAACCGATATACGCACTATGACAGATGGATCGAAAATCAATGGCCACACATTAACCTTAAAACACTTTGGTTTACAACTCGTCCACTTCAGGTAAACTTTAACATCGCCCATTTCGGTGGTGCAAATGGTAACGAGTTTATCACCCGTCCATTGCATTTAAATGCACCTCCAGGATTTGCAATGATCCAATTAAAACCAACAATTGCTGAATGCGGAACAAGGTACTTGATGGAACTTGAAGAGGGTGCAGGCGGAATATTCCATCCGCAAATGATCCATGAATGGAGTCTCCCAACCCTAGATGCCTTCAGTGCAGATATAGACAGAGCAGATATTTATGGAATGGTTTCGCGTGGATGGCACTTGAGACTTCCTGCATTTGGATCAAGAAATCTTGCTTGGAATGACTTTGGATTCACAAATTTACTTGGTCAAGAAGGTGCAAGGCTTCCCTTTGTTGCCGGGCATGGTGATGTTGGCAGAATTTGGGATCCGCAAAACCACTTGTATTCAGGTCTTACGCAAGGACCAATTGGTGGCGGTGCACTCGCCGTTGAAATGTATTTGCTTTTTGATTATGCCAGAGGAGATATTGAATTTCATATGAATGGTGGTGTGCTTGGTGCAGGTGGCCGTTCATTTATAAACGATGTTCGCCATAATGATAATATTACAATTCACTCTGGCGATATGCTTGCAAGACGCAGAGGATACAGGCTTCTTGGTTTCAGATTTGCTGGACACCTTAACACAGATACTTCGGAAATAAACCATTATCATAACTATCACTTCCAACGTAACCCAGACGGAAGTTTAAAAACCGATATTATATTTGGTTTACCTGTTTTGATTCCTGTTGATGAACTTCCGATTTATGGAAATGTTAACCATCCAACCGCTAATACAGGACACAATCCATTCAGAGCGGTAATGCCTCCTGAATTTGTTGAGCGCGATCCGCACGGAGTTGTTGTGCGCAGATCACTCTCTCCAATAACAGACCCTGCACATGGTAACACAGTTATCACAGAACATAGAGACGGTGGAAGAATTATCCTAGAAGCTGTATGGGAAGAAATCCGCGTTGAAGTCATCTTTATCGGTGCAAACGGAAGGGAAATGGATGAAAGATTTCAAAATATTAATGTCCGTTACTACACAGGTTTCCTTGACCAAGACTGGAATCCCGAATTTTATAACCTTACAAATAACACACTTATGCAACCAAGAAAACCAGGCCATTCGTTTGTAGGTTGGTACACACATTCAAACCACTTACCAATCAACAGAGTTGAAGGTTTCTATGATTTCCGATATGATGATAACGGTGTATGGGGCTGGGGTTGGGTTGAACAAGACCCACAAAGCAACCGCAGAAGTACAGTGGTCGGTGCAAGAGGTATTAACTTTAATAACCCGATTGAAACTGTTTTTGCACGCTTTGTTCCAAATACATTTGTATTTAATTTTAATGCGACAAGTGCCGATCTTAACCCAGGGTATGAATTGCCAATATCACGCCCACTTGCAGGGAACGCCGATTTCAATAACCAAAACGTAACGAGAAACACAGGAAGCACAGATCATGTTCCAAACTATGGTTTCAGATTCGGAACACGAAATACCTTATTGCCAATGAATGTTGACACTGGTTGGGTAACAAATCCTGTGAATTTCTCAAGAACGGATAATCTTGCTTTTGCAGGTTGGTCTTTGGATGCAAGTGGTGCAAGCGGGGTAATAAATCCAAGGCTCTCAAGCCAAGTTCAACTTGGTAACCAAACAACATTCATTGAGAACAGTCAACTTGGTTCTGAAATCACGCTTGATGCTCATGGTGTTGCCCCATTAGATGCACGTACAGATGGAAGCATAGGGCACTATCAACTTGACGTGGATACAGAGATGCTAAGACTTCTCGAGTCAGGTAACTATATCTTGAACACAGATGGATCAAGAACATTCACTCTTAACCTTCACGCGGTTTGGTCAAGAGACTTTATTCATATCGACTATATCGGTGGAGCCGGTGCAGTTGGACACAGACAGCAAATGGGTTACCTTTTTGCAGGGAACGAGCGTCTTGTCCTTGGTGGAAATGGTGCCGAGACGGTAGACGAAAGAAGTGATGACTACAGAACATTCGGTTTGATGGTTTTTGATGATACAGGTTTTCATCTTGAAGGACATAACTTTCTAGGATGGTTGCCAATGCAAGGAACCGCAACAAATCCTATTCCATTTGCAAGTGGTGAACTTCGTCGTATATTTAAACCAGGTGAATTTCTTCCATCTGTGTCCGCACCGTTTCTTATGGTTGCTCAATGGGTTCCATGGACCGCCGCCGTTCAGGTTCCAACCGAAATTGCAGGTATTACTACCCAAGTAACCGGCGGCAATCATGAAATCCGTGTATTCGAGGCAACTGGCGGTGGATTCTTTAACTATAATGAAACAAGATTTCAAAACGTAAACTTGTTCACAAATCCTAATTTTGATGCAAATCATCCATCAGGAAGATACCAATGGATGAATGTTCTTAACGGAAACACAAGGATTCTTTCTATTCCAGGTGCAAATTTTACACACGAAGGTACCGCGCACAGTTTCGGTGCAGATCATTTCGAACGTCAAAATGCCCAGGCACTTCAACTTGAAACAAGTGCAGATATAATTCTGTTTCCACGTGGATTGACGGTGTTGCCAAGAGAATCCATAGTTGCACCTAATGCAATTCAAATAAACTTGCCAACATATCGTTACATGCCATACCGATATGTTATGGTGCGTGACGAAGCAACAAACCAGATGATTCCAATGCGTACCGACTTTGTTGATCAAACCGGACTTATGGTCGAGGCTCGTGCAATTATTGCTCCGCAACTTACACGTTTACATGTCAACGATGCACTTATCGGTGTTGATCTTGGGCAACGTACCGCAACAGGTGTAAAAATTGATGTTGACGTATATAACCCACAACGAACTGTATTCAATATAATCGCGGCTGAAATTATAGAAAATGGCAATGCACATGTTTCCAGATCGGCACTTACTCATTACACAGTGAACCAAGGGCAACTTGAATTGTATATTATGCGAAATGAATACAACCACTACATTGTTGCAGAACATCTAGGCATTAATGGGTTCAGTCACTTTTCGTTTCAAACACGCAAATACAGATTTGAAGAATTCGCCGATAACTTTGGTATTTTGTACTCGCGTACTCATGATAACAGACGCCAAGAAATTGAAGGCACTTACCGTGAACTTATTGCATTCCCGTCCGCCCGCAGAGCAAGCACAGTTAACGTAACATTTGATATTCACGGTGATCCAATACATTTCGTAGGTGCAGCAGAATTAAGTGGCGTTGCCGCAATCCGTACATATGCATTTATGAACCTTAATAACGTTGAAGAAATTCGTCTTATACCTGCAGTAACGGGAACAGGAACATTTACAAGACTTGAAAGGCGTGCGTTCTACCATACGACATTAAATACATTGCGTTTGCCTTCACATGCGAACTCGGTGCATCGTGAATTCTTCACAGGTTTTAATCCATTTATTGAAACAGTAACTTTTGGAAATCACAATACACGTGAAAGTAACTTTGCATATGTACGTGATAATTTCTTATATTTTGGTGATGGGCTTGTTCCAAATCCAAGGCATGATGACCTTATCTATTTGCTTGCAAGTAATATTCACGACAGTACAACAATACTAGACCAACATGGTGTCGATAGAGAATTCAACCCATACTCGCTTTACACATTAACTCGTCGTCCGTTAACCGAACTAAGCATAATGGGACGAACACATTTCCAAGGTCGCCGTTCGCTTGTATTTGAACACTTTATGGCACCATTGCCAAGTTCACTTCGATCATTACAAATAAGTACAAACGTAGGGGATTTTGATTGGAGAATAGTACGAAACCACTATCTTCCTGATGGCCTTTGGATTGACACAATTCGTCCAGAAGAGGTTGCATCTATGCGGTTCCTCAATGTTCCGCGTGTTTCCGCAGGTGCAGGCCTTGCGGTTACCGATCCTGCGGTTCCTGATGAATTCCCAGTATTTGTTCCAAATACAACAACTGCCGTAAGATATCAAGAAGTTTCTCAACTTCCAGGTTCAAGGCAAGCGGGAAACAGCAGATTTCAAACATACGCAAAAGATATTCAATTCAACCGTGGTAATGTGTTCTATAATCCTGCCTTACATGGTCCTTCAAATCCTGCTATAGATTCGGAAAATCATCCAATTTTCAGTTGGTACAATCACTTTATGGATGGCGATATAACATTCGGAAATGAACTTGTATTCCCAGACCTTCCAGAGCATTTCTTCAGAGACGGTTATTCGTTTATGGGATGGGCTGCACTTCAATCAGATGGCCTACTTAATGAAGATCACCTGTTTCAACCAGGCGAGAGCCGAACAATAGCAATGGATGATACAGATTCTACAATCTATATACAGGAAGACGTTGTATTTGTCGCATTTTGGCAAGAAGTTCTTGTAAGTTTCATTGGAAGAACATTTAACGAGGAAAGCGGAGAATTTAACAGAGCCACACTTGGTGTACTTGATATTTATCGTGCAGGTGTACCTGTTGCTGGTCAAGACTGGAACACACCAATTGGTGCATACCACCAACATCTTGCAAATCCTGGAAGTCAAATTTTCCTACCTGCCACAAATCATTCCTTTATCGGATCTGATGGAATTAGATATCAATTCGTAGGATGGAGGGCAATCCCAGAAGATGTAAGAGGTGCACCATTCAATCCAGGTCAAACATGGGATAATGAATATTGGTGGCTCTGGGAAGAAACCGCCTACGAAGACAGAGTATTTGCCGATGGGTCATCTGGCACAATATTCCAACTTGTCGATACAAGAGTAAACTTCTATGCACTTTATGATAGGGCATCAAGCAATGTTGCATTTACTCCAAACTTATCACACGCAATTTACGATACTAACCCATCGTCACCAACATTTGGGGAAAGGATATACGAAGGTAACAACGTTGTCGCATTTACCGCACACTTTGAACACAACTCGAACAGGAATGTAAGAGAAGCGGCAAACATTTCTATACCTGCCGCAATAGCAATGCCAGATGACCTCTTTGCGTTGGGACACAGACGTTTCATGATGCCTGTTACCCACATTGCTGATCGTGCGTTTATTAATTTGTCACAATTTGAACTTGGTCCAATTGCAACATCGCAACTTAGACACGGTGGAAATATCTACATTGGTGAAAATATTCGCGGTATTGGTGTACAGGCATTTGAACGAACGCACGCAACAAGCATAACATTTGCAAACACAGTGTTCAGAGATCAAAATACACTCACAGAAGCCGAGCGTGAAGTAATGACACAAGATCTTAACATAGGGGCAAATGCGTTTGCCTACAACTTTGGTATGGCTGGCAGAATCTATCTACCTGCTCGAACAACTATTATCGGTGCAAGGGCATTTATAGATAACCCAGGTGTATCTCATGTATTGCTATCAGATGACGTTTCTCCTCGTTTAACAACAATTGGTTCAAGTGCATTCGAGGGCATGCGTACACTGGAAGAACTTTTTGTAATCCCTGCTACGGTAACACATATAGGTAACTTTGCATTCACGCTTACAAATATCCAAAGTTTTGAAACAGAAAACGATATAACCGAAACTGGTGGGGTTGTTTATCATGCAACAACACCAATAACATCAAGTGCATTCATCGCGATAGATGGAAACTTGTTCCGCCATAATCGTGACCTTCAAAGCATTGCACCACTTGAGGCCGTTGGAAACATGGAACTTATAATATATGCTCCTGGTAACCATGACCAAGTTATTGATATAACAGACTTTACTTTTGATTTCGTAACTGGACCATCAAGTGATGTAGGTCTTAGAATAGGGAACTATGCATTTGCACATCACGCACATCTTCAACATGTAATTATACCTGAATGGGCGCAAAGCAAAGATTTCCAAATTGGAAGTGCGGTGTTCTCTACAATGAGATCTCTGCAATCAATTATAATCGTTGGCATCGATACACCACAAGATTTCTTAAGCGTTGCAAATGCAGATATTTTCCGTGGAATGCCGCCGGTAAACATTCATCTGGTTAACGAAGGTATTCACACCGAAACACAATTGATATTTATTCCGAATCTTAACGCAGATATAATAACATGGGCAGATGAATTCCCAGGGCAGGCAAGGCTTGTAACACTTATGGGTGCAAGGGTCGCGATGCTTGATAATTGGCCTGAATACAATCCAATAATCACCCCACCTGCACCTGTAATTACTTTGAAACCGTCAATTATCCAGGCATCTGATACAGTGGAATTAATCGTTGAAAAAGACGGAGTTGTGGTCCCATATCATCTTGTAACAATTACTGTTGAAGGGACTCCATATTCACAAATAAACCTTGTCGGAAATACATGGCAATTTATCGCCCATTATGACGAAGAGATTGTTGAAATCACCGTAGAAATTGAAATTAACGGAGTAATGGAAACTCACCAATTCTTTATAAACGTCGTACTGTAAAAAATAACCTATGTTCTAAAAGAAAAGCCCTAATCAAGGGCTTTTCTTTTAGGTTTAACTTTAAATATGTGATACAATTAGATATGAATCAAAAGTTGGTTATCGATTTTCACTTTCACAGTAAATTAACATCAGGTATAGATTTTGATTCTGTGAAATTTATTGAGAAACTTGTCGAAGCCAAGAATGCAGGTTTAACCGCAATAGTACTTACCGAACATTGTCATGCGAATATGCTGGGGGCTTATAAATGGTTAAGTGAAAATTATAAATATGTGGACGATCATTATGAACTTGACGGCGAATTGGACGGATTCAAAATTTTCACAGGGGTAGAAGTATCAACCAACGAGGGTCAAGATGTTATAATAATTTCAAATCGAGAAAAAATTGAAATTTTGATTGACAAGATCATTAATATAAATATGCTTTTGACCAACCAACCAAATATATTTCCATACAAACATTAATAGAATTTTGTTCTGAAGATATGATTATAATTCTTGCTCATCCATTTAGAATTGAGGGAGTTTTATCAAATCTAGATAAAAAGTTACTTAAATCATTTACTGCGGTTGAACTTAACGCTCGAGATTTATATCAAAGAGGTCGAACCAAATGTCAACGGGAAGTCGAACAACTTGCACAGGAATTAAGTGTTCCAATAGTGGCAGGAAGTGATACACATCAATTGTTCCAATCTGGTTCAATTAAAAATATCTTTAAACATAACTGTAAAACAATAAAAGAGTTAAAACAAGAGATTGAACTTGGCGACTTCAAAAAAGAACTATCAAATGAACTCGAACTTCGTGTTCGTGTTGCAAGATACATTAAGAAAATGCTGATTGGATATAACTACTAGTCGAGAATATAAAAAACCCTAACAAAGTAGGGCAATATTAAGTAAAAAACGAAATCAGCTATATATGTAAAATTACGCTCCGACAGGCTTGTTCAATGTTTTCTTACACTTTGTACAAATCTTCACTGAAAAAGTGTTGCCACTTATCTCGACGGTTTCCTTTTGAAGATTTGGTTTATAGTGACGTGGGGCCTTACGGTTACTGTGGGAAACAGTGTTCCCACGCATCTTTCCTTTTCCGCATAAATCGCACATTCTGCTCATATTTCACCTCTGATTATTTTGTTATCCGCACAAAGTGTGGCCGTGTGGCATCAAGTATTATTCTCCAGTTACTTCTGTTTTTGCATCAGCAACTTCTTTTGTTACTTCAGTTGGTGATACTTTCTTGGTTGTTGTCTTCTTTGCAACAGGTTTTTCCTCGGCAACTTTTGCAATCTTGACCGGTTTTGTTCCTTTCTTTTCTTTCACACGAACCGCAGCTTTACCTGTAAGATCGCGAATATAGTATAATTTTGCACGGCGAACCTGTCCTTCACGAACAACTTCGACCTTATCAATACGTGGACTGTGTAATGGGAATGTTCTCTCTACACCAACACCAAAACTTATTTTACGTACCGTAAATGTTTCGCGGACACCACCATTCCGCTTTGCAATTACAAGTCCTTCAAAAATCTGGATACGTTCTTTTGTTCCTTCAACGATTTTGAAATAAACCTTGACGGTGTCTCCAACGTTAAATTTTGACGGTTCCTTTGTAATTTGTTCCTTTTCAATAAGTTCTACTAGATTCATTTTCCCTCACAAGTGTATTAAACATACAATTATACAACAATCTCAAATATTTTGCAAGCACTAATTTTCACATTATTGCTCCATCCAATTATCAATCGTCATTTGCAAGTTATTCGGATCATATAAATCTTTTTTATCATCAAACTCTGTTTCGGTCTGATAAGCTTGGCTATTTAGTGATTCTCTTAAAGATTTCACAGTTTGTTTTTGCTCTATATCAAGCATCAGGTCAATCACACGCTCTGCCGCATCTTTTGCATAAAGTTGAACACAACTAATAAATTCCATCTCATGTCCATCTTCAAATTCTGCTCCAAGTTTTTTAATTCCTTCCTTGAAAATCTGGATGCTTTTATCCGTCTTTAAAAATTCATCATGAATTTCACAAAGTTCTGTAAGAGCCATAATGGCCTTATTCACCGGTACATCTGCACTTGCCAAAATTTTCTTGATATTGTTAAATGCGCTGTGAAGTTTTCCTTCCTTCGCCAAATACGCAATCTTATTAATTCTTGATCGAAGTTCTGGTGTTAATGCATTAACATACCCATAAAGTGGATGATATGGACTGTCTTGGTTTTCTACATTACCAACAGTATCTATAGCCAACAGTACAGGCAAGCTTCTGGCATGCTCGCCAGACTCTTGATTCTCATGTTGTTCTAATACATAATTGATTACACTGTCTGTCATAGCGATAAATTTTGCACCATATTCATCACAAAGGTCTTGAATTTCCACTTTATACTTTGATAAAGTATTACAAGGCACAAGTAACAAATTAACGCCCTGGTCAAGCATCTCTTTCGAGTATTCAAGTATAACAGGTAACATATTTTGGTTTTCATTCATGCTTCGCCCAAATTCTGGAACCGAGCGCGAAATAATATGTGGGTTGCTTTTATCCCCACGATAATGATCTGGCCAACATTTTTTAAATTCATTAACATACTCTTCTAGAAACTTTTGTTGAAAAAGCACAAGCGTTTCCGCACTATTCCCACCAAGCATACCAACCATCGGCTTTTCCAAAAAAGAATTATGAATCTTTTGCACAGATTCGGGATTATATTCCACAATATCACCGATGTATACGCTTAAAGCAAGGTCCATCATAACCGTAATCAAATCTCTTGGGTTAAACTCGAACCCAAGCATTTTATCAAATGCATTGGTCATCATTGTATCGGTTTCATTTACATATCCCTCAACAGGGTAAAGTACACCCTGATCAAAGTAATGCACAAAATTACGATCCTGTCTGTCAAAAACCGCCATAGTCGTTGTAATCGGTGTGCATTGTGCAAATCCAATTTTATATCGTTCAATCATTTCTTCTTCTGGTAAATCTTCGACACTGTTTATTATAATACCTTCACGCTCTTCAACTTCTGACACTATCTTGTCAATATCGAAACTCTCATGTGAGCGACAGTGGACGGCAATTATCAACTCTTTTATCGCTTCATTTTCGAAATTCTGGCCGTACTCACTTGTTTCGGATTCTGTAAAATATGCACGCATAACTCGTGTTTTTAATTCATCGTGCCTTCCAATTTTCGCACTTCCATTACGTACACGCACATCAACCGCCTGTCCGCAATTTTCTGCCTCGCCCAAATTTTTTGTAATGTTAAACCCGATTTCCATCCAATAACACCATGCCATAAGGTCCTTTGTTTCTTCCATAAATTGATAGGGTACAAATTTCCCAGGTCTAACTTCTTCACCAAGTTCAATTGAAATATGCTCAATTAATTTATCTAACTATGCATAATAATCCGCACCAGATCTCGCCCCAAACATAGGTGGGCGTTTTGTAACAGTCACAGGCTTAATAATTCTAGTGCCATAAGCATTATCGAGTTGGTTTCCGACTTTACCACTCACCAAAAAATCAAAAGTTTCCATAGAAATATTCTATCATGGGGGGGGGTATTGTCAATACCAAATCAAATTTTCACAATATCCCCATCAGTTGGAAAAATTAAATTAGTTGGGATAAGGCAAGGCATTTCTTCAAACCTGCGATGCACACCATAAAATTTTATATCAGGGTGGTTTAGGGCAATTTCTGTAACTTCATTAAAATTCAAATGCCGACCGCTCGTTTTCCAATTTTTGCCACGTGCACAATCGATTACCCAAGTTTTGGAATTAGGCAAATTTTTTATAAGATTTTTACACAATGCGGTATCACCAGAACAACCGATTTTCTCGTTATCAATTTCAACTACATATCCAAGTGGAATCTTATCACCAAGACTAGGTGTTTGACTTTTGTGTTCAACCTCAAAAGCACTAATCTTAATTCTGTCTGTACTAAAATTTGCATTTCCCATATATGTGTCACCGTTTCTCATTTCAATAATTGTAACATTTTCCAAATCAAGATATTTGCATTCACAAAGATTCTGATGATTCGCCCCAATTTGTCCATTATACACAGAGAGAAGATAATTATTAAACCCAACAGGGGCAATAATCGTCAAAGGCTTGAAATTTTCTGATTGTTTCTCTTTTACATACTTGCCTTCAAAAATGCCTTCTTTAAAAATTCTGTATTCCCGCCTGTTAATAAAATAAAGCAAGTCACCGGTATGGTCGATATGAAAATGGCTCAGCACAAGCACCCGAATATTTTCAACATCAATAACTCCGTCCTCTTGTTCTTCAATCAAAGCCCGAATGGTGCCAAAACCACAATCAAAGAGAACTTGATTATTAATAACAAACGAAGTACATCCTCGCCGCGTACCCATGTCACCTGTACCCAGAAAACGTATTTTCATAAATAATTATACCATGAAATTTCACTATTGACGTATTGACAATCATTGGTTTGGTTGTTATAATCTATTATCATTTTATGAGAGGGCATTTTATGTCATCAATGTCATCAATAACAAATCTGGGCTATAAGATTCTTGATGTTGTACGAGCCAACACAAAAGTCAAAGAAAAAATGATAATAAGTTTAGAAGCACAGAAACAACTTTTACAAGAACAAATAAGTGTTCAAAAAGAAACAAATGCTTTGCTTCAACAGTTACTTAACAATAATAGGTCTACAAATTGGCTTAAACGATGAAAAAGAGTGGTTGATCCACTCTTTTTCATGCTCTAGGAATTATCGTTAAGTTTTATTATTTAAGTTCAACTGTTGCACCGGCTTCTTTAAGCATTGCTTCGAATTTTTTCGCTTCTTCTGCTGGAACACCTTCTTTAATCATTTTTGGTGCACCATCAACAAGGGCCTTTGCTTCACCAAGACCAAGTCCTGTAATTTCTTTAACCGCTTTGATTACGTTGATTTTGTTTGCACCTGCATCTTTAAGAAAGATGTCGAATTCTGATTTTGCAACCGGAGCATCTGCCGCCGCTGCTGCACCGCCTGCTGCCGGAGCCGCCGCAACCGCCATAGCTGCCGCCGATACACCAAACTCTTCTTCAAGAGCCTTTACAAGTTCGCTTGCCTGAACAAGTGTAAGTTTTTTAATTTCATCTACAAGTTTTTGTACGTCTGCCATATTATTTAAATTTCCTTTTAATTTTTTAGTTTTTATGCTCTAGGAATTATTGCTTCAATCATTCGTACTAGAATTTCAGCTTTTAATGCACCGAAAAGATGCTTTTGTTCTAGTCTAGGAATTATCGCTAAATTTTTTGTACTAGGATCTCGGCTGAAACGCACCGTATGCGTGCTTTTGTTCCTGTTACATCAACTTGCAACCTTTGCTTGGTTAATAACAATCGCAAGATTGCGGGGTACCGCGTTAACAACGGTTGCAATGCCACGTGCCCCAGATTGCAAAAGACCCATGATCTGTGCAATAAGTTGCTCTTTACTTGGCATAGTTGCAAGTGCCTTAACGCCGGCTTCGTCAATAACACTGTCACCAATGATACCGAATTTAAACGCCATTTTTTCCTTGAATTTTTCACCAAGTACAATTTTTGCCGCACTTATTTCGTCATTGTTTGAAAACGCCACAGAAAGCGTACCAACAAGTGACTCGTCAAGTCCGGCAATTCCAAGATTTTGAAGTGCAATTCGTACAAGATTATTTTTATAGATCTTATATGTCACGCCTGCTTCTCGGAATTTGTTACGAAGAGCGGTATCCTCGGCAACATTAATCCCACGGTAATCCATGAAAATGACACTTTTTGCACCACGAATTCTCTCTTCGATTTCTGTCACAATTTTCTTTTTATCAAGAAAGTTCTGACTTTCTTTTTTCTCTCGAACTTTTTTTGGCAAATCCTTTTTCTCCTTTTAACCAGCACGTAAACCGCCAGAAAATAAATAAATCTCCGCTGACTTTGGATTGATGCCAAAGCAGAGGAGATTTGAACTTTTTCCAATCAGAAACCATTACAAGAACTTCTGATTAGCCAAGTCACATCCTCGGTAAGACTTAATCAGGAATGGTAAAACATGCCCTTGCTTACTTTCTTCGGCGGAGATTATTTAATAATCCTAGCATAACTCGAATCACTTGTCAAGAATATTTTATAATCTAGTCATATATCGGTGGACATTAAGGAAATAATTGACACAACAGGATTGTTTGATATTTGAACAATTCATGCTAGACTTGGATTGATGAAAAATATCAAAGCGGTAATTTTTGATGCAGATGGATTGATTATAGATACAGAACGTACTATGCCATTTATCTTGCGCGACGTGATGGCAGAATTTGGTTACAGCCCACCAGATTTTGTGCAATGGTACTACAAAAATGCAAGTGGTTGCAGAGATGATTTGGTTGTGCAAAAACTTGTCAAAGAATTTGGTATCGAAGTGAATCAGGCAACAATTAAACGTTTCAACGAGTACAGAGATGCGTATTACCAGGTTAATCCGCCACAAGTAAAACCTGGCTTTTTTGAATTGCTTGATTTTTTAAAGAATAAGCGAATAAAGCTTGCAATTTGCTCTTCATCACGTTCAGAACAACTTTATAACAAATTAGAATTAGCAGGCGTACTGGTCTCCGATTTTGATGTTATTATAGATGGTTCCATGGTAGAAAATCCAAAACCACATCCCCAGCCATATTTATTGGCATGTAAAAAGCTTGGGATAAAGCCAAAAAATGCAATTGCACTTGAGGACAGCAATCATGGTATAGAAAGCGCATATAGGGCAGGCCTTAATGTTATTTCAGTTCCTGATGTCCAGGTAAACGATGCTGAGAAAATAAAGTTAGCTTGTTACACATTAAATTCTCTTGATAAGGTTATTGCACTTCTTTAAACTCCATATACATTGTACATGGCAACAAAGCAAGGTATACAAAGTTTATCAGGTCTTACCGACGAGGAAATTTCGAAATCGCGTGAGATTCACGGTGAAAATACGTTTTCTAAAAAGAAAAAAAAGGGATTCTTGCGATCATTTTTTGGTAACTTTGGCGATCCTATGTTGCGTATATTACTAATTGCACTTGGGATTCAAGTGGTTTTTGTTTTCAACAGTGGTCAATGGCTTGAAACATTTGGCATAGCTATGGCAATTTTTGTTGCTGTGACAGTGTCTACTTTAAGTGAATACGGGTCAGAAAAAGCATTTGAAAAACTTGCAAAACAGGCGGCATTAATTGAATGCAGGGTGCGACGAAATGGTCAGACACAGACTTTGCCTGTGTCTGAGGTTGTTGTTGGTGATTTGGTTTTGCTTGGCTCTGGTGACAAAATCCCTGCTGACGGGGTAATGGTTGATGGTGAAATAGAAGTTGATCAAAGCCTTTTAAATGGCGAGAGTAAAGAGGCGAAAAAGCTATATTGTGGTTCTATGTTAGATAAAAATACAACATCAAGTGGTATTATGTCTGACAGTGATAAAAATGAGGCCGTGGACTATCTTAATATGGGGTCGGTTTTTTCAGGTACAGTTGTAACAAGTGGTCAAGGAATTATGCAGGTATATTCTGTTGGTAACAAGACCGAGTATGGTAAGATTGCCGCCGAACTTCAAGAAGATGTGCCAACAAGTCCACTGAAGGTGAAGTTGCAAGGACTTGCAAAACTTATAAGTGTGATTGGATATATTGGGGCAGGTCTTGTTGCATTTGCCTACTTTTTTAATCTTCTCTTTATAAGTACAGGCTTTAATATGGCGGATACCCAAATTCTTTTAACCGATTGGAATTTTATGATAGAACATATTCTAAGGGCGGCAACACTGGTTGTGGCGGTCATAGTTATGGCTGTTCCAGAGGGCTTGCCTATGATGATTACCGTTGTGTTGTCTTCAAACATGAAGCATATGTTAAGGGATAATGTTCTTGTTCGCAAAATGGGAGGTATTGAAACTGCTGGATCTATGAATATACTTTTCACAGACAAGACAGGTACACTTACAAATGGAAAACTTGATGTGGTTGGTGTTTTAAGTGGAGAAGGGGAATTTCTTGAGGTATCAAAGATAAGTAAAAAATCACATCTTGTAAAGTTGCTTGGAACCGCGTTGCGATTTAACACGGGTACAGAATTGTCGTCGCAGGGCAAAGCACTTGGGGGTAACAGTACTGACAGAATCTTGACGGAATTTGCAGGCACACTCACCTATGAAAAAGGTGTCAAAAAGACAACTCAAATTCCATTTGACAGCAAAAATAAATTTATGAGCACAACACTTGCAGATGGAAGGGTTCTGTTCAAGGGGGCGGCCGAAGTTTTATTGCCAAAAGTCAAAAAATGTTATACAAAAGATGGTCAAATTGTGTCTATTTCACACAGACAACTTCAAAATATGGTGGTTTCACTGTCGAATCAGGCATATCGACTTATATGTGTTTTAATAAATGATGTGCTTGTTGGACTTGTTGCAATACGTGATCAGGTGCGGCCAGAGTCTGTCATTGCAATTAAGCGTTTGGCGGCGGCAGGGATTCAGACGGTTATGATAACCGGAGATGCCAAAGAAACCGCGACCGCGGTGGCACGCGAAGTTGGTATATTAAAATGTGGTGGTGAAAATAATTTGCCATCTGTTCAAAGTCCTTCAGGGGTGAGAGAGTCTGGAATTGTCTTAACCTCGATCGAGTTAAATGCATTATCAGATGATGACCTTTGTTCCATTTTACCAGACATCAGGGTAATTGCCAGGGCTTTGCCATCGGACAAATCAAGGCTTGTAAGAATTGCTCAAAGTCTAGGGCTTGTTGCCGGAATGACTGGGGACGGTGTTAATGATGCGCCTGCCCTTAAAAAGGCAGATATCGGCTTTGCAATGGGAAGTGGGACGGAGGTGGCCAAGGAAGCGGGGGACATAATAATCCTAGATGATAATATTGACAGTATCTCCAAGGCTGTGTCATACGGACGAACGATTTTTAAATCTATTCGAAAATTCCTTATTTTTAAACTAACGATTAACTTTTGTGCAATGGCGGTTTCTATTATTGCACCACTTTTAAAGGTTGACACCCCAATTACTGTAATCCAGATGCTTTGGATAAATTTGATAATGGATACACTTGCCGGGCTTGCATTCGGTGGAGAGAGGCCGCAAGAAAACTACATGAAAGAACCACCCAAGCGTCGAAATGAAAAAATTGTGAATCGCTATATGTGGACGCAAATTATTATAGGCTCAATTTTTACCGCCGCAATTTCTCTTTGGTTCTTGACAAGTGACTATATGCAAAACCTGTCTTCTGTGCGTGGTGGTGCATATGCAATGACCACATTCTTTGCATTCTTTATGATGATGAATATATTTAACAGTTTCAATGCACGAAGTCACGATTTAAATATTCTAAGTCATATTCGCAAAAATCGTCCATTTATTGTGATTATGGGTGTGGTTGCCGTTGTCCAAGTTATAATGCTTTATGTCGGTGGCTCTATATTTCGTACTGTGCCACTCGATTTTGCTCATCTGGGTTTGATATTGCTTCTTGCGTTGACTGTGTTTCCTGTAGATTTGACAAGGAAGTTGTTTATAAAAACAAAAACCACAACATAATGTGTATATGTCACACATATAACCTGTATTTATGCTAGTCTAGGAATTATACATGCGTGGACATTAAGGAAGATATTATTGGTTCGCTTAAGCGAACTTGTCTTCTGCTTCAATCATTTGTACTAGGATCTCGGCTTAAATGAACCGTATGGTGCTTTTGTTCAATAATCTCTTTGAGAAAATCAAAAAACATGGTATACTGGGCCAAGTGAATAAAACCAACCAACCAACCAACATCTCGATTAGTAAAATGAACGGGGTAACATTGCAAGAAGCCAAGAAACTGGTAATGAGATTGGCAGTCAAAGACGACATTGATATGTTTTTAGATTTTCAAGAATTTGTGGTTGCGAAACTTGCTAAAAATGAATTATGGGGTACTTATTCAAAGCGACATCTTGGGAAGCTTATGGATGATGGTGGTGTGATCCAGTTGTATTTTAATGACGATGAACTTGTTGGATGTTTGATGGTTTGGTTTGATAGTGAGGAAGAACTTAACGAACATCAAATTAATCACCTAGGTCTTGACAAGACTGCAATTTATGGCGGAGTAATGGTTTCGCCCAAGTATTGGGGTAATGGGCTTCAAAGACAAATGGGATTTGAGATAGAGCGTATTGTTAAAGAGCGGGGAAAAACTTTTATCGTGGCAACTGTTTCCCCTGATAATGAATGGAGTTATAAAAATCTTGTCGATGCAAGGTATGTTGTTTTTAGTGAATTAAATATGTCAAAAGGCAAGCGACTTGTGCTTATTAAAGAACTCTGAGTCACCCTGATGCATTCAGATTGGAAGCGTGCTGTGAAGTGTTCTTTCATAGGTTATAAAAATAATTTCCAAAAACGGTAATTGTTGAGTATAATAATGTTAATGAAGATTTATGGTGACTATCACATTCATTCGGAATTTTCCAAAGATGCAAGGCCAACTATTGATGAAATCGCAAGGATGGCAAAGGAAAAGGAACTTTATGAAATTGCAATAACTGATCATGGGCCTGCCGCCTATGTAGGGCGTAAATTAAATGATTTTCCTCACCGCAAAGCGATTTGTGAAAGGGCGGAAAAAGAAAGAGGAGTAAAAATATTCTGCGGCATCGAGGCAAACGTTATAGGCACAAAAGGTCAAATTGACATACCTGCAGATTTCCGCAAAAATTTGGATATTTTGCTTTGTGGTATTCATGTGCGAGTTTGGGGTGGCTTCCGTTCGTTATTCTCGTTTTTTATTCCTAATGTATTTTGGAGAATTATTCGATGGACGCCAAACGGTCGTATAAAAAAGAATACGGTTGTAATGAAGAATGCAATTGAACACAATGATATTGATATATGGACACATCCAAATCTATATTTTAAGCTTGATGTTATCGAGGTTGCCAAATCGTGCATTGAGCGAGGTACGTTGATTGAGCTTAATGCATCTAGGATAAATTTCAGACCTGTAGATTTTGAAAAGATGATAAGTATGGGTGCAAAGTTCATTATCAACAGTGATGCCCATTCGGCAGATAGGGTGGGCAGAACCGACAGAGTCAAGGAATTTTTAAAATATTGTGATTACAAAGAGGACGACATTATAAACTTGAGTGGGGCATATCGTCGCCCAGATGCAAAATTGCTTGTTAAGTTGCAAGAAGAATTAAAAAACTTGGAAGAAGCAAATTTAGAAAATGCGACAGAAAAAGAAATCAAAGCCAGTGAAAAGATAACATGCAAGAAAAAGCAAAAAGAAATAAAAAGGCGTGAAAAAGTAATACGCAGGAAAGTTGATTAAGATGCTTGGAGATATGATTTGATAAACCAAATAAGGCAAGAAATTGAGAAGAATGAATATAAAAGTGAGGATGCTGCAACTGTTGCGAATCTGTTTTTTTACAATGCAACCGGAACAATAAATGACAAAGGATTTCATATTGAATTTTCTTTTGTTGAATATCAAGAGGCGCAAGAATTTGCAGAACTTCTTGCCACATACGATATGTTTCCTAAACTTATTAACAAGGGTAAGATGATTGTGTATCTAAAAAGCGGGGAGTGTGTATGTAATCTGTTGGCACTTATAGGTGCAAAAAAGAGTCTTATGGAATTACATAATAAAATAGTTGAACGCTCTGTTAGAAATGATGACAACAGAAGAACAAATTGTGATATTGCAAATCTTCGCCGCCAAACCGATGTTGCCGCATTACAGATCGAGCAACTTGGAAAACTTGCAGGCGAGGATAGGTTTAAATTGCTGAGTGACAAGTTACAATTGACCGCCAAATTGCGTATTGAAAACCCGGATGCAAGTTACGAGGAACTTGGTAAAATGTTGAATATAACAAAGAGTGGTCTTGTGAATAGGCTTGCAAAACTTCTATCTCAGGTGTAATACACAATATATTGTATTTATGTCTTGCATAAAACCACAATTTTATATTTATCACTTGTTTTCATTTGTTAATTCTGGCTTGATGTTTTATACTCATGGTAAAGTATGGAATATGCAAATATAAGTCCCGATTTAATCCGCGGTAAGGTTGACCCAATGATTATGAAGTTTTTATCCGAACGTGATATGTATTGTGACGAAATTTTTGAACTGAGTAAAGATTTAAGTGGTGGAACATATGCGATTAAAAAGCCTACCATATATTCCGCACTTTCAAGACTTGAAAAAAAGGGTTGGATACGCGGATATCTGGTTGATAATCCACGTGGAGGAAACAGAAAGTATTATAATCTTACCGAAAATGGCAAAAATTCACTTGTGGAAAGAAAAGATGATTGGAGATTTTCAAAAGATGTTGTTGATATACTCTTATATGGAAAGCTCGGCAAAACAAAATTTGGTGATGCGCCAGATACCGAAGAGCTTAGAAAAGTCAAAGCCGCACTTGAGGAACTTGATCTTGAGGCAATGAAAAGACAGCAACAGCTTTTTGAGGACCAGCAGTTTGTAGAAAATCAAAAAAGATTGCTTCAAGAACAAATTAAAGAAGAGACCCAAGTAATCACTCAGGCATCTGCGGTCATTCAAGAATTCCTTGAAGAAAAAAGTGCAGAGCAGGCACAAGAAGTCGATGGACAAGTTAAGGATACAAACGGAAATATAACCCATCTAACTCAATACATAACAACAAATAACTATCATCCCGGTTATAGTAACGGAGTGCGAAATACTGGTGCAACGCATATAAATCACCAGAATAATGCCTTCAGTTTGCCTTTGACCGGTGCAAATGGATTAACCGCACAAAGCCTGTCACCTGTTATTCAATCTGATGCTGTGGTGCAAAACATCAATCCGTATATCCTGGGAGCCACCGCAGTAGAGCCCGAGCCTTCTGCAATCTTTGAAGAATATAAGGCTGAAGAAAAAAATGAAGAGGTAATCGGGCAATCACCTCAAGTATTTCAATCAACCCAAATTGCGATCGAAGCCCCAGAACAAGACAAACACTATCCACCAACAGACAACAGGCTTGCAAGATATGTCCAGCCAGGTGAATATGTTGTTATGCCTACTAAAACTGCTTCCCCTGTGATTATGCCAAATTTGCTTTTCCCTGAAGAACCGGTTGTGCAATCATATGTTCCACAACCGACAATAGGGGTATTGTCATCGGAAAACGCATTTGTTATAGATATCAAGCCATTCGTTCGTCATGCAAATATCCAAGACAGAAATTTTATTTTATATAACCGTCTCAAGGCGATGGTATCAATAGGTGTTGCATTGATACTTATTGCATTACTTGCAATTACAAATGCTTTGCTTAACAATACTTCTGTGTCTGGCGTTCATACAATCTTTGTATTTGGGTATGTTTCTCTTGTTGTTTATTTGCTTGTTAATCTTGCGGTGTTTGCGGTATTTCCAAGACTAAAGAGGCTTAATGCATTTTATAACTGGGAATGGTGGGTTCGTCTGTTGATATTTGGTTCACTTGTAATCATAACTTTGGGTGTGAACTTTGCGTCTGGACTTACTGATCAATCTGCAACATCCTATCATATCGCATTTTTACTTGTGCCTATGTTTGTGTCATTTGCGGTAATGCTTGAGTGGGCGGGTCTTTATATAATGCGCAATGCACAATTTTTTAAAAGTAACTAGACAACCATTCATTTTATGATACAATAGAGCATGAGAAGATTCTACATAAACCAAGATCTAGGCTTTGATGTCGCAATGGAAGGTGGTGAACACAATCATCTTGCCAATGTGTTAAGGATGAAAGTCGGTGATATGGTTGTTCTTTTTTGTGGTGACGAATATGATTACACTTATGAAATCACATATGTTACCAGAGATTATACAAATCTCAGATTTGTATCAAGGGCAAAAAATATTGCCAACCCGGCTGTTAATCTCGTTGTGTTTTTGGGAGTTATTAAACTTGACAACCTGTCGTTGGTGGTTGAAAAACTTAACGAGCTTGGAGTAGGTGAACTTGTGCCATTTGTTTGTGCAAATTCTAATATCCCTGCAAAGGCGATTAACACCGAAAAACTTGAAATCGTTGCAAAACAAAGTTGTAAACAATGTGGTCGAAGTATCCCTCTCAAGGTTCATCACACACTTCGATTCAATGAAATGCTTGATAAAATGTCAAAGTTTGATATGGCGTTTTATGCCGATAGAGGGGAAAAGTTTGATAGAGTATACTTTTCCGAAGTGCAAAATGCAAATCATGTCGCGGTTATAATCGGACCAGAGGGAGGCTTTACAATTGATGAGAGTTCCGCGGTAACACAACTTGCACGTCCTGTAACGTTGGGTTCTCGTACGCTTCGCTCTGAAACCGCGGCTATGGCCGCATCTACAATTTTACTAAGCATGATGGGAGAGATGTAATATGAAAATTGAAATATATACCGATGGTGCATGTTCAGGTAACCCAGGTCCCGGTGGATGGGCTTGCATTTTGAAATGTGGTGACATTACAAAAGATTTTTCTGGCTTTGTTCCTGATACCACAAATAACAGGATGGAACTTCTTGCCGTTATACGTGGGCTTGAGCAGGTTAAACGTCCAACAGAAATAACTATATATTCAGACAGTTCTTATGTGGTAAACGCAGTAAACCAAAATTGGTTAACAAATTGGCAACGAAATGGATGGCGTACAAGTGGCAAACAAGACGTCAAAAATCGTGACCTGTGGGAAGAGCTCATCACACTTAACACTCAACACAATCCAAAGTATGTTTGGGTTAAAGGCCATTCCACCAATGAACTCAATAACAAATGCGATTTTCTTGCCGCTGAAGAAATAAAAAAGAATCGATAGAATTTGAAATTATCGACACCGAGCAACTCATAGATGTTTACACTCTACTAAAACTCAAGAAAAGACTTGAAACATAAATATTCTCTCGGTCTTGGCAGGGCGTGAGGGGATCGAACCCCCGCCTACGGTTTTGGAGACCGCAGTACTACCATTATACTAACGCCCTAGGAAACGAGTTTGTCATACCAAGTTTGCTTGGTATAGGCAAATGTTAAAGTCTATATCTTTTTTATTGGTTTGTCAATCTAAATCGTCGTAATACATATGATGCATTTATATGGTACAATTAGATATGTCAATGCTGTCATCCTTTAATATCGACGTTAATATGTGGCCTGACTGGATTACAAGCCAGATAATAGGCTTTATTGCGGTGCTTGTGGGAATGTATTCGCTTCTTGTAAAGCGAAAAACGGACACTCTTATGTTTGGTGGATTCACAAGTCTTTTTATTGCACTATCGGTTGCATTGCTTTTGAATTGGGTAGTGTTTTTCATATCGATTTTGGCGGCGGTAAGAAATTTCTTGTTTGCATGGTTTGAATACAGAAAAGAAAAGGGCAGAGAAGTCAAGCCACAAATAACATTCGCCGCTATGCTTGTTTTTATTGTCGCAACAATAGTGGCAATTGCATTTACGTGGGAATGGTGGTTTGATTGGATTTTGCTTGTGGTTACAATTCTGATTATCTATGGAAGTTGGGCAAAAGGTATTCACAAAATCCGAATTGCTCTAATTACTTTTGACACACTTATGATTATAAACTTTATAATATATTTCAGCATCCTTGGAATAATAATGTCTGCAATATTCCTAAGTGCAGGTGTTGCCTTTTATATGATTTACTTTTATCGCAAGCGAAAATCAATTAATTCACGCAACATTGAAAAGATCGAAAGAGTAGAAGTAAAATCAAATGACACTTGACGGTATGGATAAAGTATCTAAAAGTTGTTATTTGTAAAGAAGTTAGCCCTATTTGCTGACGAACTATTTCATAATGTACAAAAGTAAATCCAAAAAGGAGTGCCCAACTAGTGTCTTTGAACAAAGTGAATGATTGAACGATTAGGATAACGAAATTTGCGGAGTTTCGGATTTGGAAATGGTGATTTGTGTTTAACGGGAATACGACAGTATT
>Ga0131853_10002655_pt1 | contig 31985 bp, 22 predicted proteins | sample TergutLab28metaG_FD_92764 | JGI IMG/M metagenome (GOLD analysis project Ga0131853, IMG submission 92764) | Labiotermes labralis P1 segment gut microbial communities from Petit-Saut dam, French Guiana - Lab288 P1 (version 2) (version 2) | ecosystem: Host-associated > Arthropoda: Insects >... | reverse complement strand
ACCCAAACAAGCACCACTAAGCCCACACAAGACTTAAGTAAGATACTACCACACTTAAGTCTATTTGTCAAGCACATCTTTAACCCCCGACAAAAAAGACAGCAAAGGTGGTTTTTTTGTGCAGAATTTACTGTAATCAATAAAAAAAGACAGGTGTTTCAACCTGTCTTTTTAATTTGTACAATAAAATCTTTTTTCGCTACGTTGTATTAGTTAAAAGAACCACGGAATGGGCTTGGTACTACTTCTTGACCAAGGCGACCATTTTGGTTTACGCCGCCAAAGTTATAAGATTGAGCCCACAATAGGTCTGAAAGTGCAGTAATAATTGCATTTGAAAGCTCTACATTGCCTTCCATTGGAGGAACTTGCAAAGCAGACAATTGACGACCGCCGTTAGCGTGGGTACGAGAGAAAGCGTATAGGATTTCGTTACGGAAACGGTTCCAATCATTTACCCATTCTGGACGACCGGCTTCGCCCCACATTTCACGTGATTGAGCGTTTGTACCATCGCCAACACGCAATGCGTTCATATCAGCAGAGCCGATGTAACGGATTGTTTCGCGGCAAATAGTAACAGCCATCATATCAGAGCCGTCATTGATAATGCCAAAGCCTGGTACTTCGATATAATAACGACCCGGTACAAACCATAATGCTTCAGGAGAACCTGGTTGTGGCTCTACATAGAATGGATTCGGAAGCGGTGTGATTGTTGCAGGGTCAGCACCAGCTTGACGCATAGCCATTTCTACACCCAAACGAACTGCCATAGCAGATTGAGTAGAACCAGCGTAAGTGTGTGGTAATACAAGATGTGTAGATTGGTTGTCGTTAATTGTTCTGTGTGCAACTTGCATCCACCAGTAACCACCAAGACCTTGAGAAGAGCTTGAACCAGCCACAGATTGTTGTGCAATATTTAATTGACCGTAAACGGCATTTTCAGGTGCGAAAGGCTCCATCATACCAACTTGGTCAAGAGCATTGCCAGGACGACGTGGAGAAGAAAGAGATTCGCCGCCGGAAACAGGTGCGCCGCCGCCGATGCCAATACCGTCACCAGCGTGATGTTCTGCTACTTGGAAAACATTTCTACCAAAGTTTACCAACAACCACATACCGGTTGGTGTGTTTTGACCTGGTACATAGTGTACGTTTTGTTCTGTGCCATAGCGAGCAGTTAAAACGCCTACTACGCCGCCACCAAGGGTAACAACACCATTACCAATTCTTGTTTCTGCCCAAGTAGGACCAGCAAGAGCGTTAGGGTTACGGTTCATTAATGGGCTGTGGAACATTACACGGCTTGCTACGGTAGGACCTTCTGCATTAGAGCCAGTGAAAGTGCCTTCGTTGTTTGCGTTAAGACCATAACGCCAGTTAGAAAAGCCGTTTGAACGCCAGCCGTTTGGAGTCGTCCAAGTACCGCCGACAATTCTACCTTCTGGGTCGGCAGGACGGCGTGGGTCGTCATTAGGAATTGCTTGTCCAACACCATTATCGTTACGTGGTGCATCGCTTGGCCACGCTGGAAGATTTGACGGCATATTGTTTACATTGTGGAAAGTGCCGTTTGCAAAAACATAAGTTTCTGATGGAACGTATACAAGTATAGAGCTAGGAATAAAACGGTCGCCTGGAAGCGGAGCTCTTTGGGTTTGGTGTTGTAAAGCAAGCGGGTCTGCACCAGCTTGAACGATTGCACGGTCAACAGCGGTAACAATCATTTCTTGTGTAGCAGTGCCACCTGTAAAGGTATGCACAGCTTGATGATGTGCTGGTTGGCTTCTGTCTACACGCAAGTTGTTTGTAGATTGATGAACAAGAATGTAGTCAGGAACCATTGGGTATGCACGGAAGAAGTACATAGAGCTGTACATAGATTCGCCGTGGCTGATAACACGGATGTCTTCAATACGGTTTGTGCTGAAATCAACTTCAACAGTCATACCGCCTCTGCGCCAGTTTTGCGCAGCCACTTCGTCTTGCCCTACGGTTACAGTATAAGTGCCAGGGGTAAATGTTGCACCCACAGCATTAGGCAATGCGTCGCTACCGCCGCCGATTTGGATTTCGCCCTCGTACACACAAGCGGCGAGAACCAACGCCAAAGCAGCGGCAAAGATAATGCCAAGCATTTTTGTTTTCTTCATTTTGTTGCCTCCTTTTGTTAGTAATGAAATTATTATAAATCATTGCCACAAAAAAGTCAAGCATAAATATTTTTTTAACAATATATTTGCTATTGAAAAATTTATTTAAAAAAGGTATTGTAATTTTTTGCGGGACAAGGTATAATATGAATATGGATTTTGCACTTGGTATTTTTCGGGCGCAAAACAAATTTTTTACTATATTAAAGGAGGAAATCCCCTTGAGAAAGAAAATAATCGCAGGCCTTTTGGCTTTGGTGGTTACTGCCGCACCTATTACGGCAATGGCTAACCCACACACAATCACCACCGATGTAAATGGTGTAACAAATGTTATCGAACGTGTTAGTAGCCATTTTGAAGTTATTAATGGTCAAACGTACATTCCATTGCGTGCTACTGTTGAAGCGTTTGAAGGTGCAAATGTTAATTGGAACCCAGCTAACCACAATGTAATTGTTAGCTTTAACGGCGCAGTTGCCGCCGCTTGGGCTAGTGAGTTTTTTGGTGCAGACCTTACAGGTTTGATTTTGTCGGGCAATTTTGCTCTTGAACTTACACCTGTTGCAAATGGTTTGCAAGTTGTTGCTGGTCCTGCCGCTGGTGCTGTTGTTCGTGCAGAGCTTATTAATGAAAGCTGGATGCTTCCCATCCAACCCATTTCGCCAGCTATGCTTGTAAACATCAATCCATCACCTATCGAAACTATGCTTAATTGGAATCTTATTAATCTTGCTGTAAGAGCATTAACAGGCGACCAAGTACCGCAGATTTTGCACAATGTGCAACCAGACGGTACAATCAACCTAATATTAGGTCCACAACCAAGATAATTATTACAAATTTAAAATAGCCATCTTTGCAGATGGCTATTTTTTGTTGTATAAAACTATTTAATTGTAACAGCGGCACCAACTTCGGCAAGTTTTGCTTTGATGGCTTCTGCGTCTTCTTTAGAAGTAGCTTCTTTAATCATAGCAGGTGCAGAATCTACAAGGTCTTTAGCTTCTTTTAAGCCTAAAGATGTAAGTTCGCGCACTACTTTAATAACTTTGATTTTTTCAGAACCAGCAGAAGTTAATTCTACGTCAAATTCTGTTTTTTCTTCAGCGGCTTCACCAGCAGCGGCAGGACCAGCCATAACAACACCAGCAGCGGCAGATACACCGAATTTTTCTTCACACGCTTTTACAAGCTCGTTTAATTCTAAAACAGACAACTGTTCAACAGCTTCTATAATTTGTTCAATTGATAATTTTGCCATTTTTAGTTTTCCTCCTCATTTTTAACTTCTTCATTATTTTCTTGTGGTGCGGCTTCTTCGGCTACAGCTTCAGGGGCTGGAGCTTCTTCTGCAACGGCAACAGGCGCTTCGATGACCTCGTTAGGGTCTTTTTCAGCAATAGCGTTGATAACGCGTGCAAAGCTGGCGATTGAAGATTTAAATGAGCCAAGCAAGCGACCCAAAAGCTCTTCACGGCTAGGTATTGCGGCAATTGCGGCAACGCCTTTTGCGTCGTACAAAGTGTTTTCTATGACACCTGCTTTAAATTCCAGCACAGGCATTGCTTTTAGCTGACCAGCAATAACACGTGCGGCGGCTGTAGCATCGTCATACGAAATAGCAAGGGTTGTAGGGCCTTCTAAATGCGGTATAATTTCCGCAAAATTGGTACCTTCTACAGCAAAGCGTATCATTGTGTTTTTATAGACCTTGTAGTCTATATTTTCTTCACGCAATTTGCGGCGCAATGTTGTGTCTTGCTCAACAGTAAGACCACGGGCGTTAACCAATACGATAGAGCTGGCTTTTTCCAGCTTACCTTTAATTTCCTGAACCACTGCAACTTTTTGTTCAGTTTTTGGCATTGTTTCACCTCTTTCACAATTAAGATGTTGCGGCATATTAAAAAATCCCTTTTGCCGCCTAGTAACATAGACGCAAAAGGGATGATAAAATCAAATCCACTTCACGCCTCGGCGAGAATTATACGATAACACGCAACTCGCTGTCTATGGCACTTCAGCTATCCTATCACATTCAAAAACATTTGTCAAGCATTTTTTTGTTTTTGTGATAGAGAATTTGTTAAACAAAAACAACCATCAATTGGCGGTTGTTTTTATTTTTGAATTTTACGGATTTGTGGTATCATAATGCAAATTAGGGTGAACACTTAATATTCTTTCAACCGCTTCATCCCTAGATGTAGCACCTAAAACAATCACGGGCGACCCAATAAGGCTGTTACTGTAATCTTCACGCCAATGTAATATCATAGTGTCTCTAAATAAACCTCTAACGTAAATCGTTCCAAAAACCCTAGACCTAGTGCGGTCTATATAGGATATATCTGGTACTTGAAGAGGGCCATAAATCAAAACGCCATCCCGAAAACCTATATGATGCCTAGATTTATAAAGATGAAGCGAGCCAATTTCTCTGTTAGTTTCATCTTTACCCGATATTATTATTTCTCCTCGAAATTCGTGGTATCTCACGAGAATATTTAATCTATATTGACCTCGAATTGTAACGGTTCTTTCCACCATATGAGAAGAATCCCCTATAACAACTTCCAAAGCGTATGTATCTATATTTATGGGTATTGGAACATTAAATACTACTATAAAAAATATTATAGGTGTTGAGGCAACTATAGCTAAAATCCTAAATTTACGTTTGTTCATGGTATCAGACGAAGTGCAATCTGACGCGTGTTCAATGACTCGTGATAAATCGTTCTTGCACCATTGTTATAGTTTCTTACCATCTGATCAAAAAAGGTAATATTGCCTATATAGTTTGGTGTACTGAATATAACAGGATTGACATTGGATGAAAATACCGTTTGTGTTCCAACGACAGAACCACGCATTACTGGCTGTTGTGTAGATAAATGTCTTTCAGCCCAAAATTGCTCTAATTCACCGATTAAAACAAATGGATTTGAGCTAATATTATTTCTATCCTCTATTAAAACAGCTCTTTGGATTAAGTCTCCTGAAATCATATGTTCTAATCTATAGCCAGGAGAAGTTACTGCCATTTGGAAAGGAGCATCAATAAATCCCGCAAAACTTCGTGCGCTTCCTGCCCATCCAATAACACGAGACACTCCCCCGATAACAGGAGGGAATGAAAGAACATCGAAAGCAAGCTCAAGAGTTGCGCCGCCAAGTTGAGACCAGTTCAAATTACGATGAGTATTTTCCATCCAAGGAGACCTTATATTTATCACAGGACCATCAAAACGATTAATTGCAAATCCATTCATAGTCCACCAATGTTGTCCCCAACCACCATTGCTCCTAGAATTTGAATTAAAATAACTTGCATCCATAAAATCCATAGACGGAACGAAGAACGTTACATAGTTCACAGTTGTTCCATCATTCAATAGTTGCTGAATACGATTTAATGTGTTTGCATAAATTGGATGATTTTCTAAATCAAGAATAGCTTCCGTACTGAGTAGCTCTATACCGTGCAACTCAAATGCTTCGTAAGACCGACTTGTAAGCAAATGTTCGCCAAGTGATTGTGTGCTAATAATAGTACGACTACTTGCAACTTCTTGAACTATTTCGTTTATCCAATTAATATGCGCATCCTCAAGTTCACCAGCTTCCACTACGAAGAATGGAATATTAAAAATCTCAGACAAATTTAAATCTAGGGGTTGAATGTCTAAATACGCAATTGCATCTAGCCCATAGTCCGCTTGTATATCTGCGCTTATAGGCACAACAAGCGTAAACACTATCAGAAATGCCATAAAAATTGCCGTTAATCTCTTAGATATGTTTTTCATAATCAAATCTCACCTTTCGTAATAAAAATGTTGGTTTGAATTTCATATACCCGTGAGCCACCAGCGCACAACACTATCTCCTCAACATCTGCCATCATAGCATACCACCCCTTTTGTAAATAAAATGAATAGATTATGTAAATAATGGAACATCTATATTTTAACACACACGTACATACACGTCAAGTGTTTTATGAAATTTTATGTATAAAATTTTTGCATCTTACTCTATCAACGACTTTTTAATTGACTGGTGAAATAATTTGTGTTAAACTTGCTAAAGGACAATATACATATGGCGGTGGAGATTAAATGCTTACAATTGAACAAATTTCACAAAAAACAGGCATAAGTGTGAAGCGCATTAGGCGGGATATAGCCAGCGGAAATTTGCCGTCATCTAAAATAAAAAACAGATACTATATAAGTGAAGAAGATTTTGAAAACTGGTCTTATGTTGACGAAGGCAATGTGTCTGCTGATAATAATTTGTCTGCTAAATTATCAGATATTGTAAATTGGGTTGATGTTTCTAATGATATTAAGAATATAAATGCTTGGGCAAATCCCGACCAAATGGAAGATTTTAACTTTATCGACCTATTTTCTGGTGCAGGCGGACTTTCTTGCGGCTTGGTAATGGCAGGCTTCAAGCCAGTGGCTTCTGTAGAGATTATGGAATCTGCTGTGGCTACTTATAACAGAAACTTTGGCGAAAATGCAAAGCCTTGCGATATACGTGATGGGTCTGTACGAGCCGAGCTAATAAACAAAGCAAAAAAGCAACATATACATTTAATAGCAGGCGGTTTTCCTTGTCAAGGTTTTTCTATGGCAGGCAACCGCATTGTAACGGACGAAAGAAATAATCTTTATGTCGAAATGCTTAAAATTGTTGCCGAAGTTAAACCCGACTTTGTACTGATGGAGAATGTGGAGGGCTTGCGTTCTATGTTGGGTGGTATGGTAGAGCGGCGGATAATTGAGGATTATGAAAAAATAGGATACAAAATTAATGTAACTGTGTTAAATAGTGCCGATTATGGCGTGCCACAAATACGCAAACGTGTTATTTTTATTGGTAATAGAATAGATGCGGTCAATTATCATCCTTCTCCGATATTGTCGCAAACAGAATACAAAACTGTAAAAGACGGCGTTAAACGCTTTATGGATATGCCCGAAAATAAGGACATTAACCACGTTTTTACAAGACATAACGAAGAAATGACAAAACGTCTTTCTGTCTTGCCCGAAGGCAAATCGCTTTACGAAAATTATTCGGACGCTTGGAAAAGACTGTATTGGGAGCAACCTTCGGCAACGGTTAAAGAAAACCACGGCGGGGTACATGTTCATCCAAAGTTTCCAAGGGTTATGACAGCAAGAGAGCTTGCGGCATTGCAATCCTTTCCAGACGATTTTATTTTTGAAGGGGCCAAAAAATGGCAATTGGTGCAAATAGGTAATGCCGTCCCGCCTTTGCTGGCGAAAGCAATTGGTTTAGCCATAAAAAAATCCCTTAGCAAAAGCAAAAGTTAAAGCCCCCAATTGGGGGCTTTTTTTCATATAGAGCAACTTTAGCTTCTGTTGTCCCGCCGCAAGTTAAACACGACGGGTTCCAGCGGCGTGTTTAACGCAGTCGGGGGGCTACAGAAGGTTAAGTTACTATATTAATCATCAATATCAGGTGCGTCAAGGTTTTCTTTGCTAATGTCTTTATTACGGTGGAAAAGGTCGTATATTATCGGCACAACAAATAATGTCATTGCGGTGGAATATATTAAACCGCCGATGGTTGCAACCGCCATTGGTTGCAACATTTCTGTACCTTCGCCAAAACCTATTGCCATAATGGACATTGCAAAGATGGTAGACACCGCCGTCATAATGATTGGGCGTATGCGCTTGCGTCCTGCATCTATAATTGCGTCTAGCTTGCCCATACCTTCGTGGCGCATTTGTGTTATGCGGCTAACTAGCACAATACCATTGTTTATAGCAACACCCGTTAGCAGTATCAAACCAATCATACCAACGATAGAAAGCGGCATACCTGCAACCATTAACCCTACAAAACCGCCTGTAAAGGCAAGTGGTATGGTAAACATAATAACAAATGGTCCTTGCAGGCTTTGGAATTGCGCAACCATTATAAGATAGGTAAACACCAAACCAAGCACCAACATCAAAACCAAATCCATTAATGCATCGTTCATAGCTTCTGCTTCGCCGCCGATGAAAACTTGCACGCCGGGTTCTGGTACAAAGTCTGCCAAAATACGCTCTATTTCTGTGTTTATCAATCCCACGTTAAAGCCTTCGTCAATTTCGCCTGTGATGTTTAAATAGCGATTACGGTTCATACGGCTAATGCTGGTAAAGCCTGTATCTTCAACCACTGTAGCAATATCGGATAATGTTACATAGCCGCTTGCGGTTTCAATCTGCAAGGTTTCAATGTCTGCACGCAGTGGCTCTGCAAAATCGCCGTCTTTTATCACAATTTGGTAACCAATGCCGTTTAGCGTCATATCAATACTGCGTTCTGGGGCAGATATTGCGGTGTTTGTTGCCATAAATACCTGCGCAACTGTCAAACCGTGCGCCATTGCGGCATCTTTATCTACAATAACACGTAGTTCTGGCGATACTTGCTCGTTCATATCTGTAATATTAATTGCGCCTTCAATGCCTTCTAGCTCTGCCGCAAGGCGTATTGCGGTATCCCTGATAGCGTCAAGCTCTGCACCTTGCACTGTTACAGAAATAGGTGCGCCAAACATCATACCCATACCGCCGTCAGCACCAGAAACACTTGCGTCAAGCTCTAATCTTTCGGCAATCTCTAATACTTGCGTGTTAAATTCTTCGCTGGTTATGTTGCGGTTTTCGTGCAGGATAACATACATTTCTATGCCTGTACCGCCGCCACCGCCACCGCCGAACATACCACCGCCCAATGCCGCCATAAATCCGCCACCACCAACAGATACACCAACGGTTTCTACATCTTCTATAGCAAGCACAAGGTCAGAAAAACGCTCGGCAACAGCGGTAATGTCTTCAAAAGTAGCATCGTCGTGATAGTTTGCGCTTACGCTGATTTGCGGCATATCCATATCTGGGAACATTTCCATACCACGGTTGTTAATTGCCCAAAAGCTAACAATAAAGGCGATGATAGAAAATGCTAAAACAGCCCAGCGCATACCCTTACCAAGGCTTTTGCGCAACACTTTTTCATACCAATCTAAAAACTTTACCCAACGTGCGCCGTCTGGCTCACGCTTTACTTTTTTAAGCATAACGCTGGAAGCGGCTGGCACAACCGTCATAGCTATTATTAAGCTCGCCAAAAGTGAATAAGCTATTGTCAACCCCAAATCCGCAAACAATTGGCGGGTTATGCCAGATGTAAAGACTATAGGTAAAAACATTGCTATTGTAGTAAAGGTTGCGGCGGCGATTGCACCTGCCACTTGTGCAGTGCCTTTAACAGCCGCACGGGCGCAAGAACGTGATGTGGTTGCCCGCATACGATAAATATTTTCTATAACTACAATAGAGTTATCCACAAGCATACCAACCGTTAAGGCAAGACCGCCCATAGAAATCATATTAAGCGATACGCCTGTAAAGTACATAAGCGTAAACGCAAGCATAAGAGAAACAGGGATGGAAATTGCAACAATAAGCGTTGGGCGAATATCACGCAGAAATATTAAAAGCACAAGGATTGCTAAAATGCCGCCAAAAAGCAGGTTATCAAGCACGCTACCTACGATAACATCAATCATTTCGCCTTGGTCCATTAGCACAGCATAAGCAAAGCCTTCGTGTTGTTCGCCTAATAAATCAAGGCGGTTGCGTATGGCGTTTGTAACATCCGCCGTGGTAAATTCGCTTTGGCGTTGTATGGTCATCATTACAGCAGGGTTACCGTTTACACGGGTAAATGACAGGTGGCTGTCGTCAGTTTCAAAAACATCCGCCACATCTGACAGGCGAATTGGGTCAACACCAACAAGCCCCATTAATGTAGGGTCAAAGATAAGCATATTTGCAATTTCGTCCGTGCCTGCAAATCTATCGCCCACACGCACCATATATTCGACATTATTTTCGGTGATAATACCCGCAGGCATTGCAAAATTTTGTGCAGATAATATGCCCGTTATGGCTTCAACACTAAGCATAGCGGCAGGTATGCCAATTTCTGGCATTTCTTGTGTAGGTTGCTCGTCATCTTGCGGCATTTGCGCCTGCATCATCATTAATTGCTCTACGGTTATGCCCATTGCGGCGGCTTGCTCTGCCATTGCCGCCTGCATTTGTTGCTGTATCATAGCCGCCATTGCTTCGTTTAGGCTTGCATTAACCTCATCCACAAGCTCTGCACGCAATATAACGTGCAACTGGTTTTGCACAAGCCCAGACAAATCGACCATACCAACACCCGGCACACCTTCAACAGCAGGTGATACGGTGTTTTGCACAAATTGCGATAACTCGTGTATATCCATGCCTTCCATATAGACATTCGCTGTCATAATCGGCATCATTTCGGGGTTTATGCGTATCGTCATAGGTTGCCCAACGCCGTCCGCCAATTGCAACATATCCAAGGCTTCACGTATTTCAAGCGAAGCAGAATCCATATTGGTCGTCCCCGTAAATTCTAATATTACAATAGACATATGTTCGTTAGATATAGATTGAACACTGGAAATACCGCTTAACGTAGACATTCTAGCTTCAATAGGCATAGAAACTGTCGCTTCTACTTCCTCCGGCGTTGCACCGATATATGGCGTAACTATCGCCGAAAACGGCAAATCCATAGACGGCAAAAGGTCTGTGGATGTGTTCATAAAAGAAACCACACCCAACACAATTATCAATATAATTCCCACCAAAATGGTGAAAGGCTTGCGTACACTAAATTTTTCTATCATTATTTTAATTCTCCTTCAATATTCAAAGCATCTTCTAAAGCGTTTACATATTTACCCAAAGCCGAAGCCAACAGAGCTGTTTCTTGCGGCGATAGCGTGTCCCACACGCAAACTTCTGCACTTTCAAGCGGCTTTAACACCTTTTCGGTAAAATTATGTCCTTTTTCTGTAACAATAATTTCTTTGTTTCTGCGGTCTTTGGCTTCTTTTAGCTCTACATAACCACTTGTCCAAAACGACTTTATTATCGCATTAACAAGCTGTTTTGGCAAGCCTAATTTTGTGCAAATATCCTTTTGGGTATAAACCACATCAGGATTGCGCAAAACCCACAAAACCAATATAGAAACAAAGCTAATGTCAAGCGATTTTGCATACAGCTCGAACAATACATTAATCTTATGCCAAGTTTCTTTTAAATTAGATAATGGAACCTTTTGCATACAGCCGCCATCATCCATACATTCCCCTCCCTAACGGTCTAAAATTTTTACTATTATATATCACGACTAATTTTATGTCAAGTGTTTTTTAAAATTTTGTCTTATCGCATAATAAATCAAGCCATTTGCTTTAAGCAAATGGCTTGATTTGGGTTAATTTATGATAGTGTTTTTTCTACAGCCGCCCTACATTCTTCACATAGGTATGTTTTGTGCATCTTTTTGACATTGGTGTCGTCGTCGCATATCATACATTTGTCTACACATCTTGCTAGCATAATAATGTCGCCGTCCATAACGAACTCGAATTTATCGCCAGGGTAGATGTGTTTTTGTTCTCTTATTTCTCTTGGGATTATTATTCTTCCCAATTCGTCGATGGCTCTTGTTGCGCCAGTGTACTTTTTGTTGGTAATTTCTGTCATAAGAAATTCCTCCTTAAAATTAATTGTAATATTTTGGTTCTGAATACATAATATCTCATTTTGAAGAATTTGTAAAATGATGTCAATTCTAAATTTTTACATTTTTCTGAGCTGATGGAAAAAAGTGTGAAAATTGAGGTGAATTGTTGGTTAAATTTGGGTGTATAGCTAACGTCCTCTCAATCAGTGAATGACTGCGCCCCAAAACTCGGTGAAGCATCGAGCTTTTGTGGCTTGCATTCACTGTTTCGAGGTTCGTTCGCTATAGCTGTCTTATGTTCTGTTGCGTCTACATCTCTTTGCTGGATTGCTTCGGGCTTGTTGTGTATTGGTTTGGGTAGTTGGTAGCCCTCGCAATGACGGGGTGTTTTGGGGTAATAAAAACCCCGTCGTGTTGGACGGGGTTTGTTTTGGGTCTATTCTGTTATGTCGGTGTCGGGTTGTGGGATTATTATGCGGGTTGGGTATATTGGAGGAATCAACGGGTCGGCAGAAATCACTACTGCGCTAGAAGCAACAAGCGTAACCAAAACTAAAAGCAGTGCGAGCAACCTTTTCTTCATACTGCATCACCTCCTCTATACATTTTTTCATAGATGTCGGCTATTGCCATTTTTGATTTGTTAGATTTTATATGCCGTCTTGAATTTGCGTAATATTTCTCTAATAATTTATAAAAACTGACTGCTTCTAGGCTGGCGTTGCTTTCAATAAAGAAATCTATCGACACTTCTTCTAAATATTTAACAGATTTTTCGTTAAGAAGCGTCATACGTTTGCTTATTGTTAGCACGTGTTTTAATGTTTCAAAAAGAATTTTTTGGGCTTTATTAGTTTTATGCAGGTCTTTTTCTTGCTCTATTACCTTTGAAGCCCCAGCAAAATCTCTTTTTTCTATCATACAGACAACTTTATAATAAAAGGTCCAAGAATAGTAGTCTGTACCTATTTTAAGAATATCAAGTGCTTGGTTTAGGTGTTCTATAGCCTTATTATAATTAGCTGCACGTCTATGCAATGTACCTAAATTGGCTAAAGCCAAGCCTATAAGTAAGTCATTTTCTAAGCCTTTTGCCTGTATATAACACTCATTTAATATCTTTTCAGCTTCATCATAGTCGCTAATTTTTACATAACACACCGCAAGTTGCATTTTCATAGAAACGCTAACCTCTTTTGCTACTTCTTCGTCATCAAAGTTAGTAGCCTTATTGATAAACTTAATAGCACGAATGGGAGTACCAAATCTTGAATGACATACAGCAATATTATAACAAAGCCTGTCTTTATCATCTTGCGAAGCGCTTTTTACATCATCAATTATTTCATAGGCTTTCATATAAATATCAAAAGCCTCTTTATTATCACCACGTAACAGCGACAAATAGCCTAATCTTTGATAGTAAAAGAAAAGATTGTCTGTGCTCATCTTTTTAATAACGCCACCGAGATAATTTAGCTTATCTTTGGCAGTATCTAGGTCTTCTTTGGCGTATAGTAATGAAATTTCTAATAATCTGTAATAAATTGCCATATCGGGGTCGCAAGGTTCTAAATTAACAACTTTGTAAAGTTTCTTTTGATATTCTTCTGCTTCTGTTAAGCGGTCGTCTTTGATAAGCATACGCCAAATGCGCAGTTTTTCGTAGAAAATGGCACATTCATCAACTGTTAAAGGCATATCTACTATATCAAACAATTCTCTAAAAATGTCTATTTCATCTGCCTTGTAGCCTGTGTCGTCAACCTCTATTTTAGATATTTTGCCTTGGCTTCCTGAAATAAGGTCGCCAAGTTCGTCTTGATTAAGACCTTTTGCTTTTCTTAGCAGTTTAATTTTAGCGACGACGGATAGCGGTTTTTCAATTTGTTCTTTTTTACGTTTCATATTTAATGCTCACCCCCAAAGTAAATATAGACAAAGATTTACAACAGCATTATATCACGTTTGACAAACTAATGCAAGCGTTTATTGCATTTTTATGTGAAAATTTTTATTTGGCATATATTGGGTTTAAAATTTCCAAAATATAGCACAAAATAAAAGATTGTGGGGCAATGTGTATGTTTTTTTATTGGTTAAAACTTTCTGTTGTACTTCTTATAAAATTGTAGTAGAATTAGATGTTAAGTTATTTTTCGACATTTTGGAGGACATTAATATATGGCAGATTTTAGATTGGGAATTGATATTGGGTCTACCACTGTAAAGCTGACTTTGATTGACGCTGATGGTGCTTTGATATTTAGCCGATACGAGCGGCATTTTTCGGATATACAGGCGGCTTTGAAGGGGTTGTTTGAGCTTGGTGCTGTGGAATTTGGGCAGGCGAAGTTTGCGGCGCAGATAACGGGGTCTGGCGGGTTGACTATTGCGCAGTGGATTGGTGTAGATTTTATACAGGAGGTTGTGGCGGCAACGCAGGCTATTGAGGTGATTGCGCCGCAGACGGATGTTGCTATAGAGATAGGCGGCGAGGATGCGAAGATTATATATTTTACAGGCGGCATTGAACAGCGTATGAATGGGATTTGTGCCGGTGGTACAGGGTCTTTTGTAGACCAAATGGCATCGCTTTTACAGACGGATGCGGCGGGGTTAAACGAGCTGGCGTTGCGGCATAAGGCTATACATCCTATTGCGGCACGTTGTGGGGTGTTTGCAAAAAGTGATATACAGCCGCTTATTAACGAAGGGGCGGCTAGGGAGGATTTGGCGGCTTCTATTTTTCAGGCGGTGGCAAGCCAGACCATTTCGGGGTTGGCTCAGGGTAAGCCTATACGTGGTAATGTGGCGTTTTTGGGTGGTCCGTTGCATTTTTTGCCTGCGCTTAGAGAGCGTTTTGTTGAAACATTGAAATTGCAACCTGAAAGTGTTATTGTGCCTGAAAATTCGCATTTGTTTGCAGCTTGGGGGGCGGCACTTTCTGCCCACGGGGAGAGCAATACTTTTAAACAGCTTTTACATAATTTAGAAAATAATAAGATTATAACGCACGAGATTGCTCGTATGGAGCCGCTTTTTGCGAGCCAAAAAGACCTTGATGTTTTTTTGGATAGGCATAGATTGGCGACGGTGAAGCGGCGTAATTTTGCTACATATAGCGGCAAGGTATATATTGGTATTGATGCTGGGTCTACCACAACGAAGCTGGCGGTTATTTCTGAAGATGGGGATTTGTTACATTCGTTTTATTCCAGCAATATGGGTAGCCCGCTGAATGTGATTATTGCGGCATTGAAGGAAGTTTATAAGCTAATGCCACAGGGTGTTAATATTGGCGGGGCTACTGCTACGGGTTATGGTGAATATCTTGCTAGGGCGGCGTTGAATATTGATTTTGGCGAGATTGAAACGGTTGCGCATTACAAAGCCGCCGCATTTTTTGAACCTAATGTAAATTATATTCTTGACATTGGCGGGCAGGATATGAAGGCAATGCGTATTAAAAATGGCGTTATTGACAGCGTTTTGCTTAACGAGGCTTGTTCTGCTGGTTGTGGGTCTTTTATAGAAACCTTTGCAAAGTCGCTTAATATGGCAGTGCCGGGTTTTGCAGAGATTGCTTTGTTTGCACAAAATCCTATCGACCTTGGTTCTCGCTGTACGGTTTTTATGAACAGCCGTGTGAAGCAGGCACAGAAGGAAGGGGCGCAGGTTGCCGACATTTCGGCAGGATTAAGCTATGCTGTTATTAAAAATGCCTTGCAGAAGGTTATAAAAATAACCGACCCAAAAGAAATGGGCGAAAAAATTGTTGTGCAGGGCGGCACGTTTTATAATAATTCGGTTTTGCGAGCTTTTGAAAAGATTGCGGGTTGCGAGGCTTTGCGTCCTGATATTGCGGGGTTGATGGGAGCTTTTGGCGCAGCACTTATTGCAAGAGAAAATGCTGAAACGATTGGAAAATCGACTTTATTATCGCTTGCAGAGCTTGAAAAACTTGAGGTTTCTAGCGTTATGCGGCGTTGTGGTATTTGCGAAAATAACTGTATGTTGACGGTTAATAATTTTGGCGGTGAGCGTACATTTATTAGCGGTAACCGTTGCGAACGCCCTTTGGGCAAGCAAGCTATAGCGGCAACAGAAAAAGGTGAAGATTTATTTCAATACAAATATAATAGATATTTTGCATACAAATCTTTGAAAAAAGAAGATGCTCCACGTGGCATGGTTGGTATGGTGCGTGCGTTAAATACATACGAAAACTACCCGTTTTGGCATACATTTTTTACTAAATTGGGTTATAGTGTAGTATTGTCGCCAAAATCTTCCCGCACGGTATATGAAGCGGGTTTGGAGTCTATGCCATCAGAATCTGTATGCTATCCCGCAAAACTTGTACACGGGCACGCTATGAAGCTGATAGAGGCGGGTGTTGATATGATTTTTTATCCATCTGCAGTGTATGAAGTACAGGAATATCCTGAAGCGGCGGATTGTTTTAATTGTCCTATTGTAGTCAGCTATCCCGAGGTTATCCGCACAAATGTGGACGAAATTAGGGCTTTGGGTATAGATTTTCGCAATCCTTTCTTGTCATTTAACGACAAGAAATCTATGTTAGGGCAACTTGCAAAAGAATTTCCAACTATTACTAAAAATGAGCTAAAAGTCGCTTTTGATGCGGGTTGGGCAGAAGCCGAAAGTGCGAAAGCAGATATTCGCAAAAAAGGCGAAGAAGTATTGAAACGTGTGGAAGCAAGCGGTAAATTTGCTGTGGTGCTTGCGGGTCGTCCGTATCACATCGACCCCGAAATTAACCACGGTATACCCAAAATGATAGCAAACTTCGGCGTAACCGTGCTTACAGAGGATAGCGTAGCGCATTTGGCAAACCATCACCATCACGGGCAATTAAACGTGCGCGACCAATGGGTTTATCATTCCCGCCTTTATGCAGCGGCGGCTTATGTCGCCCGTAATCCGCTTTTAGAGCTGGTTCAACTTAATTCTTTCGGTTGTGGTTTAGACGCAGTTACAACGGATGAAGTGCAGGAGATTTTAGAATCTGCCGGCAAGATTTATACTTGCCTTAAAATTGATGAGGTTAATAATCTTGGTTCGGCACGCATACGCATACGTTCATTATTTGCTGCACTTGCCGAACGGCAGAAAAAAGGCATTTTGCCGCACGAACCAACAAAACGTCCAGAGCGTATACTTTTTACAAAAGAAATGAAAAAACGTCATACAATACTTGCGCCGCAGATGTCGCCGATACATTTCGAGCTATTAGAAGCCGCTTTTTCCGCAAGTGGTTATAATATGGTGATAATGCCTGCCATTGACCGTGATGCAGTGGATTTAGGTTTGCGGTATGTTAATAATGATACTTGTTATCCCGCAATTATTGTTGTGGGTCAGTTGCTAAAGGCTTTGCAATCTGGCGAATATGATTTAAATAATACATCTGTGATAATGTCGCAGACCGGCGGCGGTTGCCGAGCTTCCAATTATATGGGCTTTATACGCCGTGCTTTGCGCAAAGCTGGTTTCGAGCATATACCTTGTATATCCATTTCATCTGGCGCACTTGAAAAACATCCCGGCTTTAAGGTAACATTACCAACGCTTTTACGTTTGGTTAAATCGCTTGTTTATGGCGATTTGTTAATGCGTGTGTTGTTTGCAACACGCCCATACGAAACCGAGGAAGGCTCGGCAAATGCACTATACGACAAATGGATGTCGGTTTGTAAGCAAGACGTGCAAAAAGGTAACTGGAATAGCTTTAAACGCAATATATACGACATTGTTAATGATTTTGACATTTTAGATGTTAGCGATGTCAAAAAGCCGCAGGTTGGTGTTGTGGGTGAGATTTTGGTTAAATTTCATCCAACCGCAAATAATGATATTGTTACGCTTTTAGAAAACGAAGGTTGCGAAGCCGTCGTGCCTGATTTGCTGGATTTTTTTCTATACTCGTTTTATGGCGCAAATTTTAAAGCCGACCATTTGGGTGGGTCAAATATGTCCAAACGTATATTTAATTTCTTAAATAATATGTTGCATTTTATGCGTCATCACGTTGTGGATGCACTTGAAGACAGCAAGCACTTTTATCCGCCAAAACGTATTGACGAATTGGCTAATATGGCAAAGCCCTTTCTATCGCTTGGTAACACAAGCGGTGAAGGTTGGTTTTTAACGGCAGAGATGATAGAGCTTTTAGAGCACGGTGTGGATAATGTTATTTGCACTCAGCCTTTTGCCTGCCTGCCAAACCACGTAACGGGCAAGGGTATGATTAAAGAGTTAAAACGCCATTATCCCGCCGCCAATATTGTACCGATTGATTATGACCCAGGTGCAAGCGAGGTTAATCAGCTTAATCGTATTAAATTAATGCTTGCGACGGCAAACAAAAGATATTAGGGGGCACAAGACAAGCGATATGGATGACTATGTTATATTGGAAGGAATTATTTCGGTATGTGCAGCGATTAAATGTGGTAACCGCACGGTTGATAGAGTATGGATAAATAAAAAAAAGAAGCACGACAAACGTACACATTCAAAACTGTTAAAACTTGCACAAAGGCATAATGTTTTAGTCGAATATATGCCTTATGAGGAAATAGAAAAACATTTACACGGTAAAACAAGCGGAGGTATTATTGCTTTTGCTTCTGAGCGGCATTTTATGACGGTTGATGAAATGTATTCTATTACACAACCTAGCAAATGGGTTGCTTTGGAAGGTTTTGAAGACCCTTATAGCTATGGCAACGCCGTGCGTACATTGTATGCCGCTGGGTTTAATGGGTTGCTTACCGTCAGGCAATCGTGGAACAAAGCCGACACGCTTTTGCTAAAGGCTTCGGCAGGTGCGGCAGAGATTTTGCCTACGGCATTAATAGATGATTATGATAAAATTGTTGCGTATGTTAAGCATAAGGGGTTTAAAGTTATATGCGCAGAGCAGTCGCAAATGTCGGTTTCTTTGTATGATTTGCAAATTACCCCACCCTATTTGATTGTAATAGGCGGCGAAAAACGGGGTATAGCCAAACCGTTTGTTAATGCGGCGGATTTTCATATAACCATCCCTTATGGCAGGGATGTTAGTTACGCATTATCGGGTGCTTCTGCCGCCGCTGTGATTGCTTTTGAGGTGTTTCGCCAAGAATTGTCAAATACAAAATAAAGGCAAAGACTTAAATTCTTTGCCTTTATTTTGTATTTTGTGTTAAAATTAAATTTCTCTTGAATAGTTTGGAGCTTCTTTTGTGATGTGGATATTGTGCGGATGGCTTTCGCGCAGACCTGCGGCGGTTATTTTTACAAATTGCCCGTTGTCTTGAAGTGCTTTGACATTTGCCGCACCGCAGTATCCCATACCACTACGTAAACCACCCAGCAGTTGATATACAACATCGCCAATTGGTCCTTTTAGTGCAACACGACCCTCTACGCCTTCTGGCACAAATTTTGATGACGATACCTGCTCGCCTTGGAAATAGCGGTCTTTACTGCCTTTTTCCATAGAGGATATTGAACCCATACCACGATAGACTTTGTATTTGCGACCTTGATATTGATGAATTTCACCTGTAGATTCTTCACAGCCCGCAAACAACGACCCCATCATAACAGCGGAAGCACCTGCGGCAATGGCTTTTGTTATGTCGCCAGAATATTTTATACCACCGTCGGCTATAATGGCAACGCCGTGTTTTGCGGCTTCTTCTGCGCAGTTCATTATTGCCGTTAGTTGCGGTACGCCAACGCCAGCTATAACACGGGTTGTACAGATAGAACCAGGACCAATGCCGACTTTAACGCAGTCTGCACCCGCTTCTATTAATGCACGTGTTGCAGCGGCGGTTGCCACATTGCCTGCCACAACTTGCAATTCTGGGAAATTTTGCTTAATCTCACGTACTTTTTCAATAACATTAATATGATGACCATGAGCAGTGTCTATTGTGATAATGTCTACTTTTTTAGCAACAAGTGCATTAACACGCTCTAATGCTTCATTGTTTGCACCTACGGCTGCACCGACCAAAAGGCGACCGTGAACATCTTTTGAACTATTTGGATATTTTATTGCTTTTTCTATATCTTTTATTGTAATTAAACCTTTAAGCTCGAAATTGTCATTTACTATGGGAAGTTTTTCTATTTTTTTGCCTGTTAAAATTTCTTTTGCTTCGTCAAGGGTTGTCCCTTCTTTGGCTGTTATAAGGTTTTCTTTCGTCATTACTTCGTAAATTTTCTTTTGATGATTGGTTTCAAAGCGTATATCACGGTTTGTAATAATGCCAACCAGCTTACCATTTTCTGTAATTGGAACACCGCTTATTTGATATTTTTCCATTAAGTTATCTGCCTCGAATACAAAGTTGTTTGGCGATAATGAAAATGGGTCGGTTATAACGCCGTGTTCGCTACGTTTTACCTTGTCTACTTCATTTGCTTGGTCTTCGATGCTTAGGTTTTTGTGTATTATGCCTAAGCCGCCGTGGCGTGCCATAGCAATTGCCATTTGGCTTTCTGTAACGGTGTCCATTGGTGCAGAAATTACAGGCGCATTAAGCAAAATCTTTGGTGTAAGGTAGGTAGAAATATCTACCTGTGGCGGCAAAACGTGCGACGCACCTGGCATCAACAGCACATCATCAAACGACAAGCCTTCTAAAACTAATTTTCCCATCGTATTCACTCCTTTTCGTTTTTCGTTAGCAAGATATCTATGATTTGGGCGTAAAGTTGACCCACATTGTTTTTCCAATTATTGCAAATAAGTACGGCTTGCTCTTTGTTTACAACAGACAAATTAATTTCCATAAGCATATTATCATCTTCATAAACGGCACATTTTACTAGATATTCGTCATTGTCGTGCTGGTAAAAATGATTTGCGGCTATTTCTAAATCTTGTTTAACGATATGGCGATTTTCTTCTACATATCGTGTTATTTTTGCTTTTAAATATGGCGGTAGTTGATTAGCGAATGTATCTATTATTTTGATACCTTCGTCTGTTATTGTATATCTTGTGGCATTGTTTGACTGGCTTGCGTCAAGATAGCCCGCTTCAGCCATTTCGCTAAGATATTGTTGTACGCTATAAAAATTCATATAATTTTCTTCTAGTGCAAATTGTGTAACTTGGCGGTTTGAAATGGGTATGTCCATTTTATCAATCAACATCAACAGCAATATTTTGTTTTCGACCTGCTTATCATCTGATGATGATGGATAAATATTTTGTTGTGACATACCGTCCTCCTCGTATTTTTCTATATCCGATAATTATATCATATATTATTAAACAGCGCAAGAACTTTTTCGCAAAACCTTGCAAAAAACCGCCTTACGACGGTTTGCAATATTAGCTATTTGTCCCTATTTTTTGCACAACAATCTCAAATTCTTCGTGGTTTTCCGCAAACACATCAATTAGTGCAGGGTCAAAATGTGTACCGCTTCCTTTTTTAATAATTTCTACGGCTTCGCTATGTATCATTGGCTTTTTATATGGTCGGTCAGAAACAAGAGCATCATAAACATCTGCTATTGCCATAATTCTACCTAAAAGCGGTATGTCGTTTCTTTTTAAACCTTTAGGGTAGCCCGACCCATCCCATTTTTCGTGATGGCTTATTGCGAAAATGCAAGCATATTCCAAAAAAGTAGAATCACTTACACGTTCCATTATTTGGTTTAGGATTTTTTCGCCATAGATGGTATGGGATTTGATTATATCAAATTCTTCATCAGTTAGCCTGTCGGGTTTTAGTAATATTGTGTCAGACACGGTGATTTTGCCTACATCGTGCAATTGACTAGATTGCACGATAAGTTCCTCGTCAAGCGGTAGCAGCTCGTCAATATACAGACCACGTTTTTTCATACCATCAAGCAAAATTTTTATGTATAAACTTGTACGTTTGATGTGGTTGCCTGTCGTTAAGTCGCGGCTTTCTACGAGTTCTGCAACGGTTTCTAGCACTGCATTTTTCAGTTCTACAACCTCTTTTGATTTTTCTCGAACCGTTTTGTCTAGGTCTTTGTTAAATTCGATAAGCTCACGTTTTTGCGATTGTACAAGCAAATGTAGCTCTACACGCTGACGTAGTAGCGGTGGCGAAAATGGCTTTGTTATATAATCCATACCGCCCATCGATAGTCCCTTTAGCTCGCTTTCTTCATCTCTTAATGCCGTTAAAAAGATGACGGGTATATGTGATGTGGTTGGGCCTTCTTTAAGTTTTGCAAGCACATCGTAGCCGCCCATTTCGGGCATTTCTACGTCAAGCAGAATTAAATCAGGAATAAGCCTCTCTAAAGCCTTAAACAATAGTAACCCAGATGTAAATGTGTAAATTTTATAGCTTTCTGGCAGTGCTTTTTTGCACGCCATCAAATTTACTTCATTATCGTCCACAAGAAAAATTATTTGCCGCAATATTTTATTTGCTCCACCCATTGTCAATCCCTCCTTTGACTGCAGTGATGCTATTTTGTTTTCGGCTCTCTCTCTCTCTCTCTCTCTCTCTCTCTCTCTCTCTCTCTCTCTCTCTCTCTCTCTCTCGTAAATTATAACCAAAACCCCTTTCTTGTAAGCTCGTTTGCGCAAGCGCAATAATATGCTATGGATTTTAATTAGGCTATTGATTTTAATAAGCTATTATACAAAATCATCCACGGCAGTTTGGGCTAGTATTGTAGCTTCGTCAAAATCGCCGCGCAATAGCTGTGCGTTGATGTCTTTTGCCTTTGTTTTGATTATGCGAGATGATGGGTTTGACAAAATCGAATTTATTGCGTGTTCTGCGGTTTCTATATCCAGCATTTCGCAAGCGTTTTTTATATGCAAAAATTGTTCACGCAAAAACGCTGTGTCTTGCCCTTCTTCATCTGTTAGTTCTTCCTTTATATGACTATCCACAATTTGGCGCAAATTTGCAACAAATTGTGGGGTTTGAAACATAATTTGTTTAAAATCTTTTATGCGCCCTGCTACTTCTAACGAACTTGCTGCGTCTGCAAGGTCTTTATGCTCTATATTTGCAAGGGCAGAAACCATTGCGTGCACAGTAATAGTATAGCTTATAAAATCGTTATCGTCAAGTATCGACTTTTCCAAAATATTTTCTAATGCGGCAATTGTTTTTTGTGCATCTCGCACAAAAACTTCCATTAAATCAATTTTGTGAGACGCTGGTGCAAATTGTTCTCCATTTGCTTCCATCATAGCCCGTGCGGCTTCGATGATTTCCGGCGGTTGTTTATTTTTAATAAAACGCTCTAGGTATGAGTTAAGCCTGCTTAAATTTATCGGCTTAGAGATATAGCCGTCAAAACCGCTATTATTAAACACCTCACGCACGCCTTTTACCGCATTGGCAGTAAGTGCTATTATTGGGTGTTCGTATCCCATACTGCGGATAAATTTTGTGGTTTGTATGCCGTCCATCATTGGCATCATATGGTCCATAAAAATTATGTCATACACGTTGCTGTCACTGATTTTATCAATAGCTTTTTGCCCGCTGGTAACAGAGTCTACCTTTATGCCGTATGGCGCAAGCATACCTTCCAGCACATATAGGTTAGTTTCTACGTCGTCTACCGCAAGCACACGTCCATATGGCATTGGTTCTCGCTGTTGTTTTATCATACGGTTTTTGGATAGCTGTGCAAATTCCATATTGCGAAGACTTGCCACGGCAACTTCGCCCAATCTTTGTTCGCCTTCGATTTTTTGCGGTATATACACAGTAAAAAGTGAACCTACACCTGGCTTGCTTTCGACACTAATTTTACCGCCCATTTGCGAAACTAGGTTGAAGGTTATAGACATACCAAGACCTGTGCCTTGTATGCCACGGTTTGCTTCTATATTAAAACGTTTAAATTCAGTGCCGAAAAGATTTTTCATTTCTTCTTCGGTCATACCCATACCCGTATCACGCACACAAATAACAAGCGTGCCTTCGTTGTCGCATCTGTCTTCCATATCCATTGACAGTGTAACAAGACCTTCTTGTGTATATTTTAAAGCGTTTGATAAAATATTGCTGACAATTTGCTTAATGCGTAGCTCGTCGCCATACATAAATACGGGCAAATCTTCGGCTATTTCAAGTCGTAGTTCTAAATTTTTGTTGCCGATATATGGTAGGTTAAGATGTACGGCATCCATAATAACATTTATAATTTCGTACATTGCGGGGATAATTTCTAATTTGCCTGCATCTACACGTGATAAATCCAAAATATCGTTGATGATGGATAAAAGTATATTAGACGAACCATGTATGCGTGTAAACGCTTCTTCTATGTCTGCCTCTAGGTCGTTTCTTTGCAATTGTACCTCGGTTAAACCTAGTACGGCGTTCATTGGCGTGCGTATTTCGTGCGACATTCTTGCTAAAAATTGGGTTTTTGCACGATTTTCTTCTTCTGCGGTTTGTCGGCGGCGTTCTTCACGCAAATCACGCAAATAGTACGCAAAGCCCACATCATCTTGATACGGAACAGGCACAATTGTAACCTCGCAAGGCACAATATCACCATTAAGCGACACAAAATCTTCTTCATATCTATGAACATTATATGCCATTGCGTGGCTTGCCCTGTCTGCGATTTTGGCGTTAAGATGTACCATATTACCACCGTGTCCGCCAAAAATTAAATGCGAATTTTCCAGCAAATATTCACGGGCGTGGCAAGAATCTGTTTTTGCACGTTCGCAATCTCTACAATCTTCGCCGCAACCGCTTATTCCCCCAATATCGCTTCTTCTTGCCAACAAGTTTACTGCGGCTTGGTTGCAGTCTATCATCTTTAGGCTAGAATCACGCATCAAACAAGCCATTGGCGATGCTTCTATCATTAGCTTGCTTCGTCTTTCTGTTTGATATTGATTTTCCATTGCGGTTTTAACTTCACGCAGGTCTGTAATGTACACAACAAGCATATGTCTGCCTTGCCAAGCAATACGTGTCATTGTTACTTCGGCTGGAAACAGCTCGCCATTTATAGTTTGATGCAACCATTCAAATTTAGCCGACCCCATTTGGAAGGCATAGCTAACATATTCTAATGCCAGTTCTTTTGAATTTCTGCCGCAAGGTTGCAACTTTGGTGATAGCTCGAAAAACCTTTCTATATATTCTTCTTCGCTATCCAGTCCGTGCAAATGTAGAATATGTTTATTTGTGCGGGTTACAATTGGCACTTCGTTCCAAATATTAATACCAAAAGGTGCAACATCTAATAAAACATTATTAAAATCACGAATTTCTTTTTCACGCTTGGCGGCGGCTTTAATTGCAGTTAAGTCGTGGCTATACCCCACAACCATATTGTTGCCCTGCACCATTATGCGCTTAAATACAGTTTCAGCAGGCAATGGGTCGCCATTTTTGTCGATATGTTCCCATTCGCTGATTGAAATATCTTCTTCAAGCGCAAGCTGAACATAGGCACGTGTTTTTTCTTCAGAACCTATGCCGCAAGGTTGAAATTCGGGTTGAAATTCATAACAACGCTCTACATATTCTTGTTTTGTTTTAAGACCAAAAATTTCTAATGTTTCATCACTGCAGTCAACAATATCACCTTTATCATTCCAAAATTCTAAAAACATAGGTAATGATGCAATTAATGCACTGTTCATTTCTTGCGCTTTTTGTTCACGGATTGCAGAAACTTTTACAATACGCAAAAGAACAAATGTACCTGCCACGCTTATAACTGCAAATACCACGGTTGTAATGACAGACATACTGCTGTATGCCGTTGCGGTAGCTTCTGCTTCGTCTATCATAATTTGTGTACGTCCGACTATAGAAGAGTGTAGGCTATTGGTTATGCTTGCAAAGCGATTTATAGACATACTGTATTCGTTGCTCATACCACCAAGATTAGAAAATAATAGACTGCTTGCGTCATCATATTCTCCCACTGCTCTAAGTCCAATTGCACGATATTCTTTTTCACGCATACCTTCAAATATTGCCAAAGCATTTTGTAGCAATTGCAATTCTGTATCGGTTGCGCCGTATTCGTCAAAAACCCAGCTAATTTCGGTGACAATATCACCATTATTTATTAATGTCCAGTAATTGGCTTGTGCAATAGTGCAACCTGCCACAATATGGTCTCTTGCGTAGGCGTTTAACATATGCGAATTTAAGCGAAAGTTGTGTATGGCTATGTTAAAAGCATTGCGTGTTTCGTGTGCCGTTACTGCGTCGTCCTTTGCACGACTACCCAACATTAAAAATAAAATAGTTAATGTTGCAAGCACGGCAAACATAACAATTAAGCCTAGTATAAAGCTAGTTATGTTTTTGATGTTTTTCACAAAATCACCCCTACAAATGCGCTAATCTGCATTATAACACACTTATAGATTAAATGCAATATTTTTCACGAAATATGTAAGTGATTATAGCTTGGAACTATTCGCGCTTTGCTATTTTAACAGCAAAAGACGAGCAAAGCTCGCCTTTATGATTTATGCAAGATTAACATATGCTCATCTACATAATAAATAGATATTTTGTTCTTTTGCTTCCAACCCATTTGTTCCATTAGTTCTTTAGGCATAGTAACCCGACCAAGCTCGTCTACCATTGTGGTAAATTTTGCTTGTTCGTTTGCTTTTTGCAAAACCACAATATTTCTTACGGGAAACAAAGTTACTTCTGTGCCTGCGCTTAATCGCAGTTTTGTTCTTAGTTCAAGATGCAAAACCATCTTTCCAAACTCGTCAATTGTCTTAACTCCAAAATCGTGCATTAATAAACCACCTTTCAGATTTTAATTTTTGTCAAATCTTATAAAGATTTGCTTGACAAATAGACCTGAAGTGTGATAACCTACACCTAGGTCTTCGGGCTGAATGGGGCTTGTTTGGGTGGATTTCTGTCTAGGAAATTGGTTGCCCAAACAAGCATTTTTTCAGCCCTTTTTTTACTAAACAAAAGGAGCAAATTCATTATACAACATTGCTCGGTTTTTGTCAAGAATTTTTTTATTTTTTTGCAAATTTTTGTCAAATAAAAAACGGGTGTTTAAATGCACCCGATTTTTATTTTACGTTACAAGTTGTGACAAGTAGAAATATGGGTGTTTGATTTTATTGCCTTAACACCTTCGATGCTCTGCAAAAATCGCAAGCTGGCACTTGGTACTTCTACTACATACACCCCCAATGTTGGAAGGCGGTATTTAATGTCCGCCACATCCGCTATTTTGCGCTCTTGTTCTTCATTAATTGTCGCTTCCACAATAATTTCTATTTTATCCATAACATCACCTTTTATGGTTTTCTTCATAATATGCGGTGATATTTGTACCTTGATAATTATAAGGTTGTTTATTTTTAAAATTCTGGTAAAATTATTTCTATTTCTTGTTCGCTACCTATTGATAGAAAAGCCTTTACTACTTTTTCTAATGAAGTTTTAAGGTCGTGGCGAGCAGCAGAGCTTGCGGTGTATATTGGTATTGCAGTAAAATATTCGCCGTTTATATAAATTCTACCTTCGCCTATTTGAGTGTTTGCGTCAATCGGAGCCTGCATTTCATATGGAAAATAAGGCGTTACAACAATGTCTTCACCATCCTTGCGCACTGCCGTTACCAGCTCTCCATTATAGAAAAGTTCAATTTGCGGTGTTCTTGTACGGGTTACATTTAAAACACCTGCTTCATCACCAAGCGATACTATTTGCGTAAGCTCATAATTATCAAATCCATAATTTAGCAAACGCTTTGTATCAACCCATTTTTGCTCACGCCCTTTTGTTCCCCATCCGCTTGCAAAAACTACCGAAATTAGGTGCATTTCATCACGTTGCGCCGCACCTACAAAGCAATGTCCCGCCTTGTTAGTAAACCCTGTTTTTATGCCATATGCACCGCTATATTCGTTTAACAGCCTATTTTTATTGCTAATGGCGTAGGTCTTTTTGTTGCTGGTTGCGTGATGATGAGGGGTGTTAATAATCTCTACAAAACGTGGATTTTGCAGAGCATATGCGGCAATTATTGCCATATCGTGCGGTGTAGAATGATGATTATCCGTGTCTAGTCCACTTGCCGTTTCAAAAACGGTATTGACCGCCCCAAGTTCGTGCGCTTTTGCTGTCATTGCGGCGCAAAAATCTTCTACAGTGCCGCCGATATGCTCTGCAATAGCCACTGCTGCATCATTACTGCTTTGCAACATCAAGGCATATAGTAGTGCATCTAATCTAATTTCCTCGCCAACATCCAAAAACATCTTGACCTTAGGAGCCGCCGCCGCACGTTTGCTAACCGTTACAATATCGTCTTCCCTGCCCTTCTCCAATGTTAAAATCGCCGTCATAATCTTTGTTGTAGATGCCATCGCCATTTGCTCGTCAACATTTTTGCCCCATAAAATGCGCCCGCTGCCCGCCTCTATGAGCACAGCACCGGCGGCTTCTACATTGGGCGTTGCAATTTCATCCGCCTTAACTGAAGCAACGCCTAAAACCAAAACTAGCAAAACAGCCGTTAAATAAACCATTAATCGCTTCATAAATCCCATCTCCAAAACTTTTTTAATATTTTAACCAAAAATATTAAAAATAATCTTGACAAGCGTAAACAACCCTGTTATAATCTCCTAGTGTGGAAGGAAATCTTTTTTCACCTTCGGTGAAAAAACCGTTCGCAAAACACGCCATTGAAACCTGTCGTGTTTTGCTCACTAATTGGGCAATTAGCGCAGCTGGTAGCGCACATCCTTGACGTGGATGGGGTCAGGAGTTCGAGTCTCTTATTGCCCATAGCGTGCCGGCAAAAGCACGTAATGGAGGATTAGCGAAGTGGCCATAACGCGGTGGTCTTGAAAACCATTTGGGGGCAACCCCACGGGGGTTCGAATCCCTCATCCTCCGTAAAATCCCCTGCAAATACAATTTGCAGGGGATTTTTTTATGCCATTTCGGGGTTTTTTGCTGGTTTGTGCTTGGTCGATGTTGGTTTTATTGATGGATTAAATGGCTTGTTATTTAATATAGAATCGGCAATTTGGTCTTTTAGTTCATTTTCTACTAGGCGAATTATGTTGCGTGCGCCGTATGTGGTCGAAAAGCCGTCCTTTGCAATTTGTTCTATTGTTGATTTGCCGATTTTAATTTTATTATCCGGTATGCGGGCAAGAAGTTTGTTCACCGCTTTTTGTGCTATTTTTTGTGCTATTTCTGTAGTAATAGGGTTAAATTGTATTATTTTGTTTAAACGATTACGAAATTCGGGTGTAAAAATTTTGTTTAATTGGGTTGTTATAGCGGTATAGTCGGTTTTTTCTTCAAATCCTATAATTTTACGGTCTAGTGCCGCCGCACCTGCATTTGATGTCATTATCAAAATAATATTGCGAAAATCTGCTTGCTTACCCTGTGTGTCGGTTAACTTGCCGTAGTCCATTACTTGTAGTAACATATTTAAAATACTTGGATGAGCTTTCTCAATTTCATCCAACAAAAGCACGGCTGATGGATTTTTTCGTACAGCATCAGTTAGCAAGCCACCCTCGTTATGACCCGTATATCCCGGCGGTGAACCGATTAGACGCGATACCGAGTGTTGCTCTTGATATTCCGACATATCAAAACGATGTAGCGTTATATTTAACACATTTGCAAGGGTTCTTGCAATTTCGGTTTTACCAACACCCGTTGGACCCACAAAAAGCAGGCTCGCAACGGGCTTTTGCGGGTCGTTAAGCCCAAGACGTGCCGCACAAATTGCTTTTGCAACAGCCTCTACAGCTTCATCCTGTCCAAAAACTTCCTGTTTTAGGCGTTTGTCAAGATTAACAAGTGAAATGCGCTCGTCTGCAGAAATTTCTGTTTCGGGGATTTTCGCCATTTTTGCCACGGCACGTTCCACATCTGCCACCATAACACGCTGATAATCAAAACTGTGTTTATTTGATACATAAGCACCTGCATAATCCAATACATCAATAGCTTTATCAGGCAAGCGCATATGATGTACATATTTTTGTGTTAAGTGTACCGCCGCTTCTATACATTCAGGCGCATACATCACTTTGTGGTGTTTTTCAAAATTAACTATAATTCCGTGTAAAATACGTATCGCTTCATCCGCCGTAGATTCGTCAATATCCACCTTTTGGAAGCGGCGAACAAGTGCTGGGCTTTTTTCAAAATATTTTTTGTAATCCTCGAAGGTAGTGGTGCCAATAAAGCGCAAATTTCCATTTGTTAGGTATGGTTTTAGTATGCTGGAAGCATCCAACGCACCGCTTTGTGTAGAGCCTGCACCGACCACCGTGTGTATTTCGTCAATGGCAATAATGGCGTTATCTAGCGCATTTGCGGCTTCTAAAACGCCAATTAACCTGTCTTCAAAATCGCCGCGGTATTTTGTGCCAGCCACAATATGTGCCATATCTAGCAGATATAAATTAGCATCTTTTATGACTTTTGGCACATCGCCGCTTGCAATGTGCATTGCCAAACCCTGCAAAATAGCAGTTTTGCCAATACCGCCATCACCAACCAAAATAGGGTTGTTTTTTGTGCGGCGTGCCATTAACAACATCAAATCTGCCATAACATCATCACGCCCAATAAGCGGGTCATATTCGCCATCTTTTGCCTTCTGCACCATATCAATGGCAAATTTTGCTAAATAATCCACCGTCTTTGCGGCTTGTTCGCCGTCAGCCAGTTCATCTTTATTAATAAAAAGTTCCGCATCAATAAAAGCGTCAGCTTGCTCAAAACTAGCACCGTGCCTATATAGCACATCCATAACAAAAGAATTGTTTAAACTTAATAATGCAAGCAATGTATCATCAAGCCCAACCTCGTTTTTTTCGGCATCCATTGCGTGTTTTACAGAAAGTTCCATAAAATCCACAAAATCCGAAGATTCTCTTGGATGTTCAGGCATTTTTCCCGTACCAGATATTTCTAAATAATCGTTAAGCTCTGCCGAAATCTTGCTAACCGTACCGCCGGCACCACGCACCAATTTGCGCCCAAAATCAAACAAAAGCATAGCATACAAAAAATGTGCAGGGGTTAAATATTCGTGCCCGCCAAGCCTTGCTTCGTTCACGGCTACCGTATATGCTTGTCCTGCAAAGGAATCTAAACTTAATCCACGCTTCAATCTTTTCACCTCATATACAGTATACCACAAATACCCAAAAAATCAACACATTAAATATGATAAAAACCCCATCAACCATAAAAACCGCCGACCATTCGGCGGTTTTTATGGTTAGATTTGCATTAACGATGAACTTCACCTATCCGATTTAAAGTTCCGTTAAGTCTGACTTGCACCTCAAATCCAGTTGTGCCATCTGCAAGACGTATTGACACTACTCTAGCTTCGTTATTAACCCATCCTTGGTATAAAAATGTGCCAATTATGCGACTTACTAATGTTGGTCCAGAAGCACGAAAACTAGCGGCAGTTCCTTCTGCATCAGAAGAAAAACGATATACAGCGAACCATTGCCACGCAGTTGTGTGTCCCACAGAAGATAATGGCTGAATACCCGAAATTTCCATTGAATAACTTTCAAATTCATCATTCTGTACAGGTTCTGCTTCAAGTAGGAAATTAATCATATCGGCGTATGAAGGTTCTGGAGCGAAATAATCACCCATTATCGAAACCGCTTGAACGTCATCATTCTGTACGGGTTCTGCTTCAAGTAAGAAATTAATCATATCGGCGTATGAAGGTTCTGGAGCGAAAGTACCTGCTGACATAGGTACAACAAGAGCAAACGCCATCAAAAACACCAAAGCACTAGATGCTAATTTTTTGATTGCTTTTTTCATAAAATGTCATCACCTTTCGTAATAAGAATATTTTTGGACTTCACTTACTCGTGCGCCTAATAACACACGAAACCATCTTCTCAAGTATCTGCCATCATAGCAAACCACCTCCACAATTAGCATATTCTTATTTTATAAATATTGTAAAACAAAGAATATTTTTTACATTTTTTTCCTAACACAAATCATATCATAATTTCAAAATAAGCGCAAGATTTTTTGCAAATTTTTTATTAATCATCCTCATCATCCTTATACCCAACATCCTCATCATCTTCTACAGTCATTGTAAAAAGCCAATCATTACCTTTATTGTCTTTATCCTCTACTTCTTCACCATCAACATTTT
>Ga0131853_10002653_pt1 | contig 31987 bp, 26 predicted proteins | sample TergutLab28metaG_FD_92764 | JGI IMG/M metagenome (GOLD analysis project Ga0131853, IMG submission 92764) | Labiotermes labralis P1 segment gut microbial communities from Petit-Saut dam, French Guiana - Lab288 P1 (version 2) (version 2) | ecosystem: Host-associated > Arthropoda: Insects >... | reverse complement strand
CGGCATAAATTACTATAACCCGTCATTCCATCAATATAACCCACATTCATGGCCGTTCTATGCAAGTGGAATGAAAACAGATTTGCCATATACTGACAGGGAGTGGCCGATAAGTCCCGAAACGCTTGAGGGACTATTACTCAGAATCAACGCTGAATATTCACCACCTAAGATGTACATTACGGAGAATGGCTGCTCTTACAATGATATCGTCAATGAAAATGGGGAGGTGCTGGATTATAGTCGAATTAACTACCTCAGCCGCCACTTTAAGGCTGTTCATAGTGCTATAAGTAAGGGTGTTGACATTCGCGGATATATGGTTTGGTCGCTTCTTGACAATTTCGAGTGGGCATTTGGTAGATATAGTCGCTTTGGACTGATTTATCATGACTTTGAAACACTGAAGCGCACGCCAAAGCAAAGTGCCTATTGGATGCGAGATGTAATTAAGGAAAACGGACTGGACTAATTTTATTTTGGTGAAAATATATCTGAACAGTACCTGTAAATACGTGAAAATATCAACATCCCCCAAATCAACGGGGGATGTTGTCATAGGAAAAGAATCAGGGCAATTGGATAAGTCTATCTTTTCAATTCTACATAAAATTTGTTCATCTCGCCACTGTATCGTGCAACAGAGTACTCAACAGGATTTGACAAACCATCTGCAAACCCTACGGTCTTAACCAAAGTGATAGCTTTGTTTTGTGATATATTAAGGAGTTCGGCCTCTTTACGGCGGGCATTTACAGCCTCAATTTCACGTATAACTCGCGAAATACGTACATCGTAGAGTTCTTCAAGAGAGTTATAGAGGGACATTTCACTGAAATCAACATTCTTAAGCTTTGGATAGTCTTCAAGAGAGAGATAGGTATCAACCAAAACAAGCGGTGTGTCGTCTGCAAATCGTCTGCGACAAAGAGCGATAATTGGAGTGCCTGGTGGAAGGTTGAGTTGATTGTTTGCTTCAGGAAAATCAATGTTATCCTCCAACGATAACACTTCTGTGCGCGGAATCAAGTTCTTTTTTTTCATTTCTGTGTTAAAAGGTTCCAAATCACTCAAAAAACGTGCTTCGATTTTTGGTTTAGCTACAAAAGTACCTAGCCCTTTAAATCTGCGAACATAACCTTCAGACACCAGCTCGCTGAGCGCTTGGCGAACAGTTGGTCTGCTTACAAGAAGTTTTTCACAGAATTCACTTTCGGGGGGGATCATATCACCTTCGACAATCTCCCCACTATTTATTAACGAAAGAAGTTGACTCTTTATTTGATAATAAAGCGGAATAGGCACATTCTTGTCAAGATGAATCTTACTGTAAAGCATATTCATTTATCTACCACTCCAATATGATTAGTTCACTTATACTTATACACAAGTAAAAGCACCATCGACTATTATATCACATCCATTAGTAAAAGTGGAATAATCACTCGCTAAATAGATAACGGCACCTGCAAGTTCTTCAGGAGTAGCCATCCGCTTCATTGGTGTTTGCTCTACCCACTCGTCGAGCCATTCTTTGCGCACATGAACAGTCAAATCGGTCTTTGTGTATCCGGGGCTCAAACTATTGACACGAATGTTGTGATCAACCCATTCAACAGCTAAACTCTTTGTTAGGTGAATTGCTGCGGACTTAGATACATTGTAAGAAGCCTGTTTTTGGGGCCAATTAACTATTGTGCCTGACATTGAAGCATTATTTATTATGCTACCGGGGCGACCTAATTCAATCAGTTTCTTGGCAAAAGCCACAGACATATAGAACACACCGTTTAAGTTTACATCAATAACATCAAGCCATTCTTTTGCCGTCACTTCCAAAGCAGGCTTATGTAGAACAACCCCTGCATTGTTAAATAAAACATCTAATTTTCCAAAATCAGTTGCAATATTGTCAATTACAGACTTCACTTCATCAGGACTGGTAACATCACATTTATATGCTTTTGCTTTTACGCCGTATTCTTTTTCGATTGATGCGGCGGTTTCGCTCCCCACGTCTAGAAGCAGGTCTACAATTGCGATATCTGCTCCGGCAAGAGCCATTTCGGCAGCGACCACGGCACCGATTCCGCGTGCGCCACCTGTTACTACTGCAGTTTTACCTTCAAGAGAAAATTTGTTTTTCATACTAACCTCCAATTTTTTATTGTAATTGTTCTTTACTATTAGCTTATATAAAGCATTAGCTTCTAATTTGCCATTTTAAAGAAAGTGTCTTTTAGTGCATCATAGCAGGCTTCGAAATGTTTTATGCTGGTTTCGTAGACCTTGACAGCATCTGAGTTTGGCAAATGTTCAGACTTAACATCAATAAAGTGATCTATTGAGGTAAAGTCATCATAAAGCCCAATTCCGACGCCACCGATGACTGCTGCACCCATAGAACCGGCTTCCTCAAGTATGCTTGGAACTGTGATTTTTGTGTTGTAGATATCAGCCATGATTTGACGCCAAATAGCACCCTTAGCGCCTCCTCCCAAAGCCATAATTTCGGTTATAGGGACTTTTGCACGTAATATCTCCAAAACTATCGCAAGATTCATCGTTGCTCCCTCAAGTACACTTCGCAACATATCGCCTCTGGTTGTTTCGGGTTTAATGCCGATAAAAGCACCTTTGGCATATGGATCCCAATGAGGGGCGCGTTCGCCAAGCAGATAGGGGAGGAAGATAAGACCGTTTGCTCCCGCTGGGCTCTCTGAAATTTGAGAATTCATATAGTCGTAAGGTGATTTGCCACTAGCCTCGGCATCTGCAATTTCCTTTGTGCAGATAGTGTTTTTAAGCCAATTATATGAGCCTCCGGCATATTGCATTGTGCCATTTAAAGCATAAAGTCCGGGAACTGCGTGTGCCCAAGTCACTGTGCGCATCTTTTCATCATATATGGGAGTTTCTGATGTTGTTGCAATCCATGCAGATGTACCCATGCAACAAAAGGTCTTTCCGGGGCTTATTGAGCCTGCACCAACATTTGCGGTCAATCCATCACCTGCCCCAAGTACCACAGGCGTGCCGGCGGCAAGACCACATAAAGTGGCAGCTTCTTCTGTAACGCCGCCTGCATTGAATGTAGAGGGTTTAAGATCCGGTAATTTTGAAGGGTCGATATCTGCATACCTCAAAATATCATCAGACCATTTAAGTTCATTAATGTCGAGACAAGCGTTGCTATTGCCGTCAGAGTAGTCAGTGTAGAACTTTCCAGTCAATTTGAAAATAACATAATCCTTGGCATTAAGCGTTTTATACGTCTTTTTGTAGATATCAGGCTCATTATCGCGCACCCACATGAGTTTTTGAATACCATATGATGCGGTATTTCGATGGCCGCCAATTTGATAAAACTCCCATTGTGAAATATGCTTTTCTATTTGTTTTGCCTGCTTTAAGGCTCTCTGGTCTGCCCATATCATTGCCGGCCTGAGTGGATTGCCTAACTCATCAACACAAAGGCAACCCATCATTTGTCCGGAAAAGCTGATTACTGCAATATCATTAGGGTTTACACCTGTTGTAGCGATTAGATTTTTGCTCGTATAACAAACGGCCTTCCACCAATCATTTGCATTCTGCTCGACCCATGTGTCATTGAAGTAATGCGTGTCATATGAGTAGACTTCGCTTCCGCAAAGTCTACCATCTTCTGAAAACAGGGTAGATTTATTCCCTGTGGTGCCTAAATCATGAGCTAAAATGTATTTCACAGCGTTCTCTCCTAAAACTTGATTATTGCTTAAAATTGAGTGGTATCAGGATCTTTGACATTGCTCATATAGTCAGTCATGGCAGAAAGGCTGTTCATGTCTGCCGCGGTAATTTCAAAATCGAATACGTTTGCGTTTTCTGCAATGCGTGAAACAGTCTTTGTTTTAGGAAGAGGTTGCCATCCTTTTTGCAAGCTGAAGCGAATACAGAGTTGTGGCACGGTTTTATTGTATTTTTTTGCCATTTCAACTACGGGTTTGCATTCAAGCATAGCACCTTGTCCTATAGGACTGTATGCCTGCAATAAAATATCCTTGCTTTCACATTGCTTGACCACTTCATCCTGTTTACACCCGGGATAGAGCACAATTTGGTTAGCCATAGGCACAACCTTTGCTGTTTCAAGAAGTGCATCCATATGGTGTATCATGAAATTCGAAACACCAATGGCGCGGACTCGCTTGTCTGAATACAACGCCTCCATTGCTCGCCAAGACTCTGCGTTTGCTTCTTTCCAATTGGCACGGTGCATTACAGGGTTGGGCCAATGAATGAGGTATAAATCCAGATAGTCAAGCCCCAATTTTTCCACCGATTCATCAAAAGCAGCAATCGTTTCATCGTAACCGCGTACAGCGTTCCACAGTTTAGTCGTTATAAAGAGTTCTTCGCGCTTGATGCCACTTTTTTTGATTCCGGAACCACACATCTCTTCGTTTCCATAGATTGCTGCCGTGTCAATGTGCCGATAGCCGGCTTTGATTGCTTCTAAAACGGCTGTTTCGCATGACTCATCATTTGGTATTTGAAATGTACCAAATCCGATACATGGTGATTTCACGCCATTGTGAAGAGTGAAGGAATCAGATAAATTTTTGAACATATTACATTTCTCACTTTCTTCTTTATGAATGATACGCTACATTCAACATTTTAATGTTACATTAGCGCTGTGTAAAGAGTAAATATTTAACCTCCGGAAAGCATGGGCATTAACCACAACCGGTCACCGTCTTGCAAATCTACATCTTCTCGCATATCAAGACCTCGTCCATTATGCAGGAGCATGAGATCTTTCTCGTATGGGTCGAAACCAAGCCGTTGATTCAGAAATACAAAAAACTCACTGATATGTCCATTGACCAGATTGACTTGCATTTCTTGAGCCTCATCGCTAACTTCGGCGATAGGGAAAATTTTTACATGTACAGTCATTATAGTAGTCCGCTGAGCGAAAGACGCTCAATACACTTTTTAGTTGGTATTCCGTTAGTATCCCAATCTCTTTCATTATAGTACTCATCGAGCATTACATCATACATTTCTCTTGTAAGAACCTGACCCTCTGCCATTCCTGTTGGAAGTTTTTCCTCCATTGTTCTATCAGGAAGGTAGTCGTCTTTTCGTGTAACACCTTCTCGTACAGAAATCGTTCTTTCGAGACTGTATACACGTTCGCCAATTTCCATAAGCTCTGGTGTGAAATGCACACCTGTAACATATTCTAAAATATTACCACTTGGATTATCGTTAAAACCCATAGCAGAGCGCACCACAGTGCAGATACCCAGTGAATCAACATATCCACGTGTATCCTGAATGTCCTTAACCATTTTGCCCTTGCCTTTTACGGCAAATCTATCAAACTTACCGCTCATTAGTTCGTCACGTATGGTCCAGCCACCAACATTGTGACAAGCTCCGCGTGATGATGTGCCGTATGCAAGCCCCATTCCAAAGAAGCCCCTCGGCTCATAAGCAGCGTATGCCATACCTTTTACATGCATAAGATACTGTTTGAATTCGGGATATTCATCTGCAATCTCATATGGAGATTTTGCTAAGAAATCGCCAAATCCTTCTCGATTCGCTATTTTGTGAATTAGGGCAATCACTGTCTCACCATTACCCCAGGATAAATCCAATCCGTCCAAATCAAAGTTACTTAGTAGACCACGCTGATGTAACTCCATTGCGAATGCAATCATGGTTCCTGTTTGCATTGTATCGATACCAACAAGATCGCAATCTTCGTTTGCCTTGATGATGGGGGCAAGGTCGCGGACACAGCACTGACCACCAAAAGCACCAATGGTTTCAAACTCAATGTCAGATTTTGCGCCTTTGAACGGTCCTTCTTTCACTTCGCACACTTGTGCACAAGCGATAGGACAGCGATAACAGGCTGCATTTTTCACCTTAAAACTTTTAGCCATTTCAGTTGCGTATATGGGTTCAGCATTATCAAGCACCGCTGTCTGAAAGTTTTGCACAGAATAGCATCCTAAATTATTTATAACTTCTGTATATTGTGCAGTACCAAGTTTTGTGTGAACAGGCTTGCTTTCCTTGCATGCTTTCATATTATCTTTGATATACTTTCTAAGGGCATCCTCATTATGTAGCTTGACTTTGCTTGTACCTCTAACTGCAATAGCCTTTAGGTTCTTGTCGCCCATGATTGCGCCACCGCCACCACGTCCGAAACTACGGTCTTCTACTTGAATACAGGCATATGTAACCCGATTTTCTCCTGCTACACCTATGCTCATCACACCGCGTGGAATATCGTGAGTTACTTTCATATACTCATTTACTTCGCCGGTTGTTTTTCCTCTGAGATGAGTTGCGTTATGGAATTTAACTTCATCATCAATTATTGTAATGTAAAGTGGGGTAGGGGACTTGCCCTCGATTATGATGCCGTCATATCCTGCTGATTTAAGATTGGGTCCGAGATATCCGCTGGAATTGCTACAAATATAACGTCCTGACAGCGGTGATTTAGTAGCTAATTGAAACTTTGTACCGGAATATACAGGAGTGCCCGTGAGAGGTCCTGTCATAAATATTATTTTGTTTTCTGAAGAAAACGGTTTTACTGACGGTTTAATTTCGTCATAATAATATTTCGCCGCCACACCCCTTCCGCCTAATAATTCTCTGTAATAGGAGTCAGGTATATCCTCAATTTGGTAAGTCGCATTGGTAAGATTGATGCGAAGTAATTTTTGTGTGTATCCACCCGTAAACATATGTATCCTCCGTATTTCATAGTTATATCAGCCAGCTTATCTACAAAATAAGTGTAGTTATAGATGAGCAAACTAAATCAGAATATCATCATTGTGCAAATGTAATTACATATTATCATATTACACTGAAATGTCACCCATGTCAACATCTAGAAAGCAGTTGTATGTGTCAAGAACGATTGGCTCTACTTCTTAGAAGACAATGAATATCTAAATGAATCTGTTAACATTGCAAGATAGATCACCAAACCCCTGACGACAGGGAAGGAATGAGCATTTGCACCTAAGAGACCAAGTCCGTTTTCGATGCTGTTTACAAAAATAACCCCTACAAGTGTTCCCGGGATAATCGTGCCGATGCCGCCAAATAGACTTGTGCCACCCAAAACTACGGCTGTAATTGCCAGGAATTCCAATCCGGTACCGATATTTGCCGGATGAACCATGCCGACATTAATAGCCATCATAATACCTGCAAATCCCGCTAAAAGAGCGGACAACATAAAGCAACCCGATTTTGTAGCTTTTACATTAATGCCAAGCTTATCTGATGCGGTTTGATTACAGCCAACTGCTTGAACTTTTCTACCAAACGACGTATAGCGATAAACAAGCATCATTATAACCGCAATTAGTATTCCAAAGACAAGTAGTGGCGAAAGGCCTTGGAAGAAGTTGCGCATTGCTGCCATTGTTTGATTTACTGCATCGGTCATAAGTATCTGCGATCCGCCTGTGAAAATGAAAACAAAACCGCGTAAAAACATTTGCATGCCTATTGTTACAAGAAATGAGTTGATCCCAAGCCGCACAATTAAAGTAGCATTAATGACACCTATGAGCATTGAGACTATAAGCGCAATAATAGTCGCCAAAGCAATGTGGATTTCAAATTCTGTCAACATCAAAATCCAAAGTGACGCCGTGACAGCCGCAGTCGAACCGATGGAAAGGTCAATTTCGCCCACAATCAGTATTAGTGTTATTCCGACTGCTGCTACAAGAAGTGGTGCAGAATTCGTAAGGAGCGAGATTATGTTTTGGCCGGATAGAAACAGTGGTGTCAAAAAGGCATACACAAGAAACAGTGCTATAACAAACAAATATAGCGCATAGCTTGTGATAAACTTTTTTATGCGTCCTGCTCCATTATTGGCGAGCAATGTATTGTTTTCCATAACTGTTCTCCTTAGCGAAAATTAAACGCAATAAGACATCAGGAGTTCTTTGTCAATTTCAGCTTTGTCAACTTCTGCAACAATTCGTCCTCTGTTGAGCACCAAAACACGGTCGGATAGAGCAAAAATTTCTTCAATTTCAGATGAAACCAACAGGCAAGCTGTTCCTTCCATTGCAAGGTTTTGTATCATCATGTGGATTTCACCTTTGGCGCCAACATCGACCCCGCGCGTAGGCTCATCCAGAAAAAAGACCTGAGGCTTTCTCAAAAACCATTTTGCCATAATTGATTTTTGCTGATTTCCACCGGATAATGACTCAATTTTTACATCGATATTCGGTGTTTTTACGTTGAGCTTTTCTACATATTTTGAAGCATCATCTCTTTGTTTTTTTAAGTCGAGAAAGGAGAAAGGCTTTTTTCTATAACTTTTGAGATTTGGAGCTGTTATGTTTTTCCATATGGGCCATGGTAAAAGCACGCCATCATCATGTCTTGCCTCGGTCACATAGCCACAATAATTCCTAATTTTACTAAAACTGATAGGCTTAAGACCATCGCCTGTGTCCATGTAAACCTTTCCTTTGTCAGCTTTGACGAGTCCATACAGCGTCTGGAAAAGTTCTGTCCTACCGGAACCCATTAAGCCCCAAAGCCCCAAGACTTCGCCTTCACGCAACTCAAAGCTTACATCATTCGGAGCCTTACCTGTTGTGATGCTTTCTGCTTTAAAAACAACTTTGTCAAGAATTCTCTCTTTATTTTCTAACTTGGTTATCTCGCCACCTATCATATTTATTAGAATATTGGAGCGTGGAATATCTTTGGTTTGCCCTGAAATTGCAATTTTTCCATCTCTTATAACAATTGTTTTGTCAGAAATTTCTTCAACTTCGTCAAGGAAATGCGAAATAAAAAATATAATTGCCCCTTGCTGTTTTAGCTGGCAGATAATTTCAAAGAGACGCTCTTTTTCGGCAGAGGTAAATGATGCAGTGGGCTCATCGAAAAGCAATATTTTGCCACCACATGACAGTGCGCGTGCAATTGCAACCACTTGACGCTCACCTATTGGCAGGTCTCCTACTTTTGCAGTTGGCTTTATGTCGCTACCCAGCATATCTAAATACTTTTTTGCTTCCGAGTTTAGTTTTTTGTAATTTACAAACTTTCCAAGCCTGGAAATAAAAATATTCTCGGCAACTGTCATATAACTAAACATAGTAGGTTCTTGATGAATGAACCCTATTCCATAGCGTTCGGCATCATGAGGAGAGTTGATTTTGACTTCCTTACCATTTATAAAAATTTTGCCACTACTTGCGTGGTGAATACCACCTAAAATATTCATGAGAGTTGATTTACCCGCACCATTCACACCGATAAGTGCTGTGACTTCACCCCCATGCACCTCAATAGAAACATCATCGAGTGCTTTGACTCCGGGAAAGTCTTTTGAAATGTTTTCAAATTTAAGTACTGCATTTTGCATTTATCGCACCCTCGATTCCCCAATTTTATTTCGAACTAAATCAAAATAAGTAAAGACGACTATGATTGCACCCATAATTACGAAAGTAATAAAGTGATCAACACCATATAAATTCATTGCATTTGTAATTACTGTCATGAATATGCTTGCTATAACAGTGCCTAAGATTGTGCCTTTTCCACCGGTAACACTTGCGCCGCCTAAAACAGTGGCACATACGATGATTAGAAATTGATCCTGTGTTCCTATAGATGGGCCGGCCGATCCCAGCCTGGCACTGACAAGGACACCGGTTATACCTGCCATCAAGCCACTGATAACGTAAACCAAGAATTTGATTCGTCCTATATTAACACCGTTGACTTTTGCAGCCTTTTCATTTACGCCGGTTTGATATACATCTTGCCCGAATTTTGTTTTGCTTAAAAAAAGGTGCATTATTACGGCAATAACAATAAATATTATGGCTTGTGTTGGTATTCCCAAAATATCACCGGCAAAAATATTCCTGTAGGCTTGTGGCAACCCACCAACACTTCTTGCACCTGTAATCCAATTGGATGAACCTGCAATAATAGTTGAAACAGCAAGAGTTACAATCATTGGAACCATGCGGAATTTTGAAACACTTATGCCATTGATTACACCAATTGCAACTGCTACTCCACAAATTACTAAAAACCCCAAAATTCCACTTTGTGTCATGGCCATAACCATACTACCAATTATTGCAGAAAATGCCATATTTGTAGGTAACGATAGGTCAATGCCTTTGGTGATGATAACAAAAGTCAAGCCAATTGCCATTAAGCCATTTGTACTCGATTGGGAAATTATGTTTGTAATATTTCTTACCGTCAAAAAATTCGGAACAATTATGGAAATTATTACAAACAATAAAACACCTACAATGAGAAGCAAAACATTCGGATTTTTGAGTTTTCTTATTAGCGTTGTTTTTCTGTTTGATTCTGTTTCGTTTAAGACATTTTTGTCTGCATTGTGCATAGCTGAAATCCTCCGGCACAACCAATTTTTCGATTATTGTGGGATGCCATCATGTTGGCATCCCACAATAAACTAATTGTTTCTATTCGTATGCGTGTGCCCACCAGACTTGTGTGTCGACATTTTCACGAGTCATAATAGCTGCACCTACAGTTTGGTAGGGCTCTACTGTTCTGCCGGCAAGCAACTCCCAAAGTGCGTTTTGGAACAAGTCTGCCATGCCTTCTAAGTTGTAAACACCTGAAACCGCAATGTACCCATCACGAATAAATTGCAGTCCAACAGGGAAGCCATCTTGAGAGCAAATCCATATATGCCCGTCTTCACCCATAGGAACCCAAGCATCATTGGCTTCAAGCACAGACTGCACAGCTGTGATAATGAAGTCAGAAGCTATAAGAACTACGTTTGCATCAGGGTTGGCAAGCCATGCGGTTGTGAAGTTTGCCAAAGCTACATCGGAATCCCACTCTGATGGAACAGTAACAGTTACTTGTGTTCCAAATCTGGCGGCAGCTGCGTCAAAGCCTTCAATACGATTAAGCGCGTTTTGGTCTGCTAGGTCGCCAATTATAGAAATAATTCCCGTCGGCTCTACACCGGCATCTTCCATCATTTGGAAGAAGTATACACCTGCATCATATGCTTGGGCTACCGTATCAAGACCAACAAACACATCAGGCTGTGCAACAGAAGAATCAGCCGGCCGATCATATAAAATGATAGGGATATCTGCTGCTCTTGCAGCTTCTATCGACGAGCCTATGGCAACACTGTCAAAAGCATAGACAACAATTGCATCAACTCCACGCACTATTAAGTCATCAATATCATCGGCCTGTCTTTGAGCATTTGCACCTGAAATTACATGTACCCACTCAACGGAATCAAATCCGTGCTGTCCCATTGTCGCTTGCACAGCATAATCGAGTGTGTCTGCCATCCCGAAGAAAAGATCATCATTTTTATGTGTCCACGAAAACCCGATTGTCAAATGGCCATCACCTTCAGCCGTGGATTCATCAGGTGTGTCCGAATCACATGCAGTGATAACGAAAACGACCATGCAGATTGCGAAAATTAAAGTTATTACCTTTTTCATGATTCAAACTCCTTTTTTGTTTAATAAAATTGTTGTTGATTTTAGTTGTTTTGTGCTTAGTATTGCGCAGCATATTAAAGTAATTTATTTCACTTCAGAGACATTTACGCGACGTCCTTCTTTGCTTGAGATTATTCCCGCTTCCAGAACTTGCATTATTTTTGTACCGTCTATTAAGTTTGGTTCGATTTTTCTATCGCTGTCTAGTGCTTCGACAAAGTCTTTTACTGCGTGTACAAACGTGTGCTCATATCCAATTATGTGGGCCGGAGGCCACCATGCAGCTACATAAGGATGCATTCCCAAAGTTGCAGGTACAGTTCTAAAGCCTTGTATTTCCTCCGGATCATCCATACAATAAACTTGAAGTTCGTTCATTCTTTCAAGGTCAAATAGCAAACTGCCTTTGCTACCATACACTTCAAAGCAATTATAGTTTTTGCGTCCACCGGCAAATCGTGAAGAGTCAATCGAACCAAGTGCACCATTTTGAAATTCGACAGTCATAAAGGAGGCATCGTCAACTTCAACTTTACTTTTCTTCTCTGCGACTGACGTTCCTGCCGAAAATACTCCGGAGTCGGCACCCGGAAGCGGACGCTCTGTTACGAATGTTTTTAAAATTGCTGAAACTGCAGATATCTCTCCGACGAGAAAGCGTGCCAGGTCAACAGCATGTGAAGTGAGGTCGTAGTGTGGCCCTCCACCGGCCGACTCTTTTGTAAGTTGCCATATTAATGGGAAATTCGGATCCATTATCCAATCTTGTAGATAAGCACCTCTCCAATGGTATATATCTCCAATTTTACCTTCACTTATTAGCTTTTTCGCGAGTGCGATTGCAGGAACACGGCGATAGTTATGGTTGAGATAGTGAAGGACTCCCGCTTTTTCCGCAGCATCAGCCATCTCTACAGCTTCGCGATAGTTGAGTGCACAAGGCTTTTCGCAAAAAATATGCTTTCCTGCGTTTGCTGCTGCAATAACCATTTCCTTATGAAGTCCGGTTGGGGCGCAGATAGCAATGACATCAATTTCTTTGCTATCCACTGCTTTGCGCCAATCGCCTTCAACATCAGAATAACCCCAATTTTTAGCAAATGCTTTTGCGGCCACTGTGTCTCTTGCGCAAACCATTTTTAAAACCGGCTCATATGGAAGGTCGAAAAACTTTGCTGCCTGCAACCATCCATTGCTATGGGCTTTCCCCATGAATTTCGTGCCAATTATAGCAATATTAAGCTTCTTCTTCATTTTTAGTCACGTCCTCCCAATTTAACCGATTTTCTCGACAATATTCTTAAGTGCTTTTACGCTGACTCCAACAGCCTCATCTTCGCATCCGTACCAGTCGGGATGTGGGTGATCTATCTCTACGGCAAGCACGCCTTGATAGTTTGCCGCTTTTAGCAGTTCTGCCAGCTTGAAGTTGTCAATCAAACCTTTGCCAACCGGAACACCTGAGAAAAAGAACCAATCAGTTGGTTTTGCATTCGGGTTGACCATTAAATCTTTAACATGTGTCGCAAATGTGTGCGGTGCCAACTTTTTCATGCCTTCAATTGGGTCATCTAAAAGGCGTAAGAAGTTTCCTGTATCAAAATTAATTCCAAAATTGGGATTGTCAACACGTTCAATGATTTGTAGCATTTCATCTGCTGTATAATCTATATGATTTTCGTTGGCGATTTTTATCCCATAGTCGTCTGCAATCTTCATTGCTTCTTTGAATTGGATGGCTAACGCTTTTATTTGCGGTTCGTGTGGCTCATGGCGGAACATGAGACTGCTTCCACAAACACGCATTACATCGGCGCCGATAAGACTTGCCCTTTTGATGCTGTCGCACATCTGTTTGAATGCGAACTCATTCTGACCGCGTTCCAGTCCATCAGGATGTCCCCATGCATATACTCGCTCAAATCCATAGTCGTCAAGTTTGGCCTTTAAGTCCTTCAAATACCCATCATCGATACCGCTTTCATCAGCACCATCAACACCCGGCAAAAAGCAAGATTCCAGTGAAACACCATCAACACAGAGAACTTTTGCACGATCCAAAAAATCATCCATTGTCATTAGTTTTTCAGGTGGCACCTGCCCGGGATATACCTCACCAAAAAAGCGGTGGTAACAATAACTGTCAATGCCTATTTTCATCATAACAACGATTTTTCCTTTCAAATATAGTTAAAACATTTTTCGGTCAGTGGCTTCCGGACTTACAAACACCTTCATGAGTTTAGAGTTGGCTTGTATTTCATGGAGTGCGTCTTCAAGTTCCGCAAGTGGCACTATCATAGAGTACATAGGTGTTGGGTCTATGCGCTTATATTGAAGAAGGTTTATCGCAATACCCCAATCATTTCCAATCCCTGCACAAGAACCTGAGACTTTCTTTTCGCCTAATACGAACTCAAATGGTGAAAGTGATGCCATATCGTCGCTTGCGCAGATGCCGAAAGCTTCAAGTTTTCCACCACGCCTGAGCATTGCGAATGCTTGCTCATAGGTTTTGCTTGAGCCAACAGCTTCTATGACAAAATCTGCCCCAATGCCATCTGTTAGCTTGAACACTTCTGTAACGGTATCCGGAGTTTCATTAATATTAACATAGAAATCTGCAGCATTCATTTTCTTGGCAATTTCGAGCCTGTCGTGATTGCCGTCGATAATTATTACCGGTGTTGCTCCACGTAGTTTTGCAAGCGAGGCATGTAATACTCCGAGCCCCGCCCCGATAACAACAACGCTTGCGCCAAGTGGGCAATCCATGCGTGCTGAAGCTTGGATTGCCGTTGTGAGCGCCTCGATTACTGTGGCATCATAGTCATTTATTTCGTCCGGAATTAAATAACAATTTTTCCAAGGTACAGCTACATACTCTGCAAAACCACCATTTGTGTGAATTCCAAGTTGGGTAAATGTCTTGCATAATAAGCCGTCGCCCCTTCGGCAAAAATAACAACTTCCACAAGTCAGGCACAAATCGACTGCGACCCGGTCGCCAATTTTGAGACCATTGGCATTTTTGCCTACCTCATCGACTACACCCCAGAATTCATGTCCGGTGATTAACGGAAGCTTTTCAGCTGCGTATTTTCCTGTGTAAATACTCCAATCCGAACCACAAATTCCACATAGTTTAACTTTTACTAAAACCTCATCGTCCCCGATTTTCGGAACAGGAATGTCCTTGTATACCATCTTGTTTGGTGATTCAACGACTTGGGCTTTCATTGTTCTCATATTAAATTTCCTTTCGTAATCTTAGTTGCATTTAGCGTGGATAGAAAGAATAATTCCTTCAATCTTCACCACTTTTACTTGTTGTAAATTTCTTAATGCGCGAACAGCTTATCTTTTCGGCCTTCATATGGCTTGTGGATAAGCAAAGGTGTCAAGAAGTCTCTTACCTTGTCAATACCGTCGCCTGCGCAACTCATAGTGACATCTTCGTGTTCATATGAAAGAACACCGGTATATCCCACCATTGCAAGTTCTGTAATAGTTTTTTTCCAGTCTACGCTTCCCCAACCGGGTATACGGAAACGGAACGCACGGTCAAGCCTGCGCCATTCGCCTTGCATTAGAATTCCGCCAAAACCAATATTGTGTTGCACAATTTCACCGTCTTTGGCATGTACTGCAAAAATCCTTTCAGCAAGCGCATTGATAAATGCCTCAACATAAAGACCTAAATAAATAATATTTGCAGGATCTAAGTTGTACCCCATACATGGATGATTATCAACCAATTCAACACATCGAAGAGCAGTGTGTATATCATAAATTAGGTTGTTTGGATGAGGCTCCACTGCGAATTTAACGCCATATTCCTTGAATTTGTCCAAAATTGGAACAAAACGCTCGACAAATTGCTGTTCACAAGCTTCCCATCCTTTTGCATAGGGGAAAGGGAAGTAGCGACCAAAGTTTTCAACACCGGTAAACCCGATTACGACATCGACCTCAAGCTGGTTTGCAAGCTGTGCTGAAGCAAGCAGACTTTCCGTACCAAACTTGATTTTTTCTTCCTTAGTTCCCTTATAGATGCCATCAGTATCCTCACCATGCGGGCCAAGGATTAGAAGAGAATCTGCATGATTACTAAGCGCTGAAATAAACAATCCGTGTGATTCAATCATTTTGCGCATCTGTGTAGCCTTGCCATTTTTCAGCATTTCCGCTGATTCACATTGACCGTTTCCGTCATAAGTTGCAATTTCTATCGCATCATACCCCTTGTCAGCGATCAGCTTTGCTAATTCCTCAATTGGTTTGTCCGAAATGTTTTGTGCGCAGAATCCAAGTTTCATGTTTTAATACCTCCGATTTATTTTATTTTTTACATTGATTGAGGCTTTGACTAAAGCAATGATTTTTTGTGTCTTTTCATTTCTATACACGCTATTCACTCTATCCACGTGGCAATGCCTCGTAACTACTGAACTATTACATTTTAAATACAATTTTGCCAACTTGAATTATAATGCAGACAATGATATTATTTGTATAGGGAATTACACTTTTTGAGTATTAATTATTTTTAGGAGGCAGCCATATGATCTACAGAGACACATTACTCTCTAAGTTGAAAATTGGAGAATTGACTTGTGAAAACCGTTTCTTTATTCAAGCCATGGAATGTAACGATCAGGACAAATCCGGAAACCCATCTCAGTTAACACTTGACAGATATTTGAAAATTGCTGACGGCAGAGCAGGACTGGTGTCTCTTGAGGCTGTCACGGTCACTGAAGAAAGTAGGTCAAGGAAAAATCAATTGAGAATAATGGAAGCAAACAGGTTGCCACTAAAAGAGTTTGTTGAAGAAGTGAAAAAAGTCAATCCGAAAATGCTCTTTGTATTTCAGCTAACTCATTCCGGTGAACTTTCTAATCCTGACTTCTCCCGCAGAGTCACAGTCAAACCGTTACACGGCTACGGTGGAGATGTTCTGACGGAAGAAGAAGTTGACGATATTATTGACAAGTTTGTACTGGCGGCGCAAATAGCTCATGACGCAGGTGCTGACGGTATAGACTTGAAGCTTTGTCACGGCTATTTTGGTAGCCAAATTTTGCGTCCATATAACGATAGAGATTGGAAATATGGTGGTGGTTGGGACAAACGTAGTAGATTCGCATTTGACTTAGTTGAGAGGATAAGTAAAGCAGTAAATGACAAGAATTTCCTAATCGGCTCAAAGATTTCTGCGTGGGAAGGATTTCCCGGCGGGTTCGGAACAGATGGGGCCGATTCGCCAATAATTGACCTTACTGAACCAATGGCTTTGCTCAAGGGCTTAGAAGAGCGAGGTGCGTCGTACTTTATTTCATCCGCAGGTAGCCCATCAATTACACTTAGCCTTACTCAAGCAGACAAGCACTCACCGTATTTTGCATACCTACATCAATACTTCGCAAAAGAGCTAAAGAAAAATTTAAAACCGGAAACAGTTATGATTGGCTCAAATTTCAGTCCGTTTAGGAATGGCAAAAATGGTTTGTGTGCAGTCAGTCCCGAAGATAGTTCAATGTTTGCATATGGTGCTCAATGCATTGAGCGCGGAGTCGTCGATATGATAGGTTTAGGCAGGCAGTCGCTGGCAGATCCATTGCTCCCGAAAAAGCTTGAAGAGGGTAATGAAGAAGATATAAAATGGTGCACCATTTGCGACAACTGCATAGAACTTCTCATATACCAGTGCAATATTGGTTGCTCAACGTTCAACAAGTTTTACACCGATGTACTTGTGAAAACCCGCAAGGAAAAAGGTCCACTCAAAGTCTTGCGCACTTAGGCTAACTTGACAATGCATCAACTTTTGATGGAGCAAAAAGCCTGCCGGAATGTTTATTCCCGCAGGCTTCTTTCCTTAAAGTCAATACCGCTTATAGTATTACTGAAACCGAGTTTGAACGCTCAAACAAACATTAGAAATCGAGGTATAAGAAGTGTTGTATAGCTACCTAAGATTAGTATGCATGAGCATAAAACTCTGAAACGTTTTCTCGTGTGACAAACGCCCCCGGCACAATGATATCTTGCGAATGGTTTCCTCGACCGAGGAGAACATCAATTGCGAGCCAGATTGCATCATATCCCATGCTCGGTGGGTAGAGAGCTGTGCCTCTGAGAAGATCTTGACCCGGCATCACATCTTCTCCCATGTAGATTCTCATTGAGTCAATAGTAAAACCAAATCCGGTTACGACTTGGATGTCTGTTCTGCCTGCTTCGTGGATAGCTGTAAGAACACCGAGCGCTGTTTCGTCGTCATGTGTGAATACAATATCAATATGCGGATGTGCAATGAGCACTGTTTGCATTGTTTCAAGGCCTGCGTCACGATTTGGTGCTGATTCATAACCTTCCGGAGGCCCAAGGAGGTTGATAGCCGGATTACCTTCTGCTACGCTCATGAATCCTGCTTGACGGTCTTGTGCAATTGGCATGCCGGAGCCCATATTGATAGCAACAACATCGGCTTGACCATCAAGATATTCATTGATAAAGTCAACAATATATTCACCTGCCATGCGTCCGCCCGGGATGTTTTCGCCTACAATGAAGTTTGTGTAGGGGATATCGTCAGGCAGCCTACGGTTGATGATGACGGTTGGAACATCAGCGGTGTAGGCTTGCAGTGCGAGCGGAGCAACGAGGGCTGCATCTTGTGGCATAATAACAAGCACGTCGACACCTTGCATCAAAAAAGTTTCAATCTGATTTAATTGCTCATCGGGTGATGTCGGATTAACTGCTTCAATTGTGATGTTTGGATACTGTTGTGCAGCTTCAGCGATAGCTCGGTCAACCTCAACACGCATTTGTGAATGGAAGTCGTTACTCATGATTCCAAGAACAACACCGATTGTGAATGGTTCGTCAGAAGGCTCTTCTGCCGGCTCTTCCGTGGGCTCTTCTACCGGCTCTTCTGCGGGCGTTTCTGCCGGCTCTTCTGCCGGTGCCGGTGTGTCAGCTGCCGGTGCAGGATCTGTTCCGCATGCAAGAACAAATACAAAGACAAGTGCGAGGGAAAGTACTAATAGTAACATTTTTTTCATTTTGATTATTTCCTCCTATAATTCATATTTGAGCTTATTTAAAAGAATCGTATGATTCCCTTAAAACTGATTGGAGACCACTAATCTTTTCTTTGCATCATGACAGCAACAAGAATTATGCCACCCTTCACAGCTCCGGACAAGAATGGTGAAATGCCTGTCATAATCATTAAGTTTGTAACAACGGTTACAAGTATCATGCCAAATACTGTGCCGACTATTCTACCACGCCCACCTGCAAGAGATGTGCCACCGACAACGGCAGCCGTAATAGCATCAAACTCATAACCATCACCAGCCATTGCAGGTGATATGGCTGCCATTCTCGACATATCCAACACTGTGGCAATACCGACGCACAGACCTGCGAGTGAGAAAGCCATAATCTTAATTTTATTTACATTTATACCTGAATAACGCGCTGCATTTTCGTTACCTCCAACGGCATATATATAAGAGCCAAATTTTGTAAACTTAAGTACACATCCCAATACTATAGCACTTATAATCCAGACTATAAGTGAATAAGGTATAGGGCCGATTCCTCCTAGCCCAAGCCGCGTGAATTCAGGAACAATGCGCCCCTGAGCAGTAGCTCCTCTTAAGAAAAACATAGTAAGCGACCTGACTATTATACCAATAGCAAGCGTGGTAATAAATGCAGGAATCTTAAACTTGGTTGTTAGTGCTCCATTAATAAAGCCTACAGATGTAGCTATTAAAATTGCAACAACAATAGCCAACAAAATTGCAATATGTAACGGTATGGCAGTGTTGCCCTGAATAAGTATGAGTGCTGCACCTGAGAATGCAACCACATGACCTGAGGAGAGGTCGATGCCACCTGTGATAATTACAAAAGTCATGCCAAGTGCAATCATACCTACAATAGATGAATGGCGCAAGATGAGGATAATGTTATTAAACTGTAGAAAGCGTGGCTCGATTATACCGAATATTATGAAAAGTACGATACAAACGACTACAATGCTGTAGCCCTTCCACACAAATTTACACAGACTTAAAAACTTGTTTTCTTGCCCGACTATTTCTGCATTAGACATACTCAGAGCCTCCTAAAATTTTACATAACATTTATTGCGTGATGCATGATGTTTTCTTCTGTGCGCTCGTCCCCTGTAAGTACTCCGGTTATCATGCCTTCGTGCATTACTATAACTCTCTGGCATATACTCAGCACCTCCGTCATATCAGATGAAACCACAATGATTGTTTTTCCTCTTGTAGCCAAATCCTTGATTATGCTGTAAATTTCCTGCCTTGCTCCGACGTCAATGCCTCGAGTAGGCTCGTCAATAATAAATATATCGGGATCGGATTGTAACCACTTTGCGAGTACCACTTTTTGCTGATTACCACCAGACAAATTCTTCACAAACTGAGTCGCGCCAGTACAAACAATTCGCAAATCCCTAATTTTTTCAGTGGCTCTTGCCTCTACATTTTTGGGCATAAGAAAACCACCTTTGTTTTTTACACGATAAACAAAGTCTATATTTTCTGATATGCTTCTGTCCTGTACAAGACCAGTACCTTTACGATCCTCAGTAGCAAAACCCAAGTTTGCGCAGATTGCCTTCCTAGCATTTTTTATTTTCACCTGTTTGCCGTATAGCAATACCTCACCCATATCATACTTTCGAAGTCCGAAAACCATCTCCATTAATTCACTTCGGCCTGCGCCTATCAAGCCACTGAATCCAATTATTTCACCTTTAGCAACCGAGAAACTTATATCTCTTAGAATATCTCCGGACATATTATTTACTTCAATCACGATTTCCGACTCGTCACCTTCAAATTCTGCGACAACCGAATCACTAATCTCTCGGCCTACCATCAGTGTTGCGATTTCCTTTTGAGTTACATCTTCTAAAAGCTTGGTAGCTACAAGGTTCCCATCGCGCAATACTGTCACACGATCTGCTATTTCCTTTATCTCGCCCAAACGGTGGGAAATGTAAATAATCCCTATTCCTCGTTCTGCAAGGGATTTTATCAACTTGAACAATATTTCAGACTCTTTATTGGTGAGAACAGCAGTTGGTTCGTCCATTATAATGACCTTAACATCAAATGAAATTGACTTTGCTATCTCAATCATCTGCTTTTGAGCAATTTTTAAATCACGCACCATAGTAGTTGGCTTAATGTCTTGCCCAAGGCTTTTCAATAACTCTTTAGCGTCATTGTTCATCTTTTTGAAATCTATAAATCCTAGCTTATTGCAAGGTTCACGTGAAAGAAATATATTCTGTGCAGCTGTCATGTCCTCTATCAAGACCAACTCTTGGTGAATCATTGATACACCCTTATGTTGCATTTCAAGTGGAGTTGAGTTGCCTATTTTTTCACCCATAAGTAAAACATCGCCACTATCTCGGGCATGAACACCTGCAAGCACTTTTACCAATGTAGACTTTCCTGCACCATTTTCGCCACATAAAGCGACAACCTCGCCGGCAGCAACCTCAAAATCGACACCGTGAAGAACTTCGACACCAAAAAAACTCTTGCGAATGCCTTTCATCTCAACCAGTTTATCCACTATTTTCCCCTTTGACACACATGTAGCATTAACAGTTTCACATTTTTGTCACAAACATAACAATAGTATGTGCTTTGCTTTGTATTATATGCACAGATTATATATATGCTTCGCTAGATTGTCAATACATCCTTACAATATTTTTGGCAGACAAATGCTATGAATTGCCAAGTGTTGCATGAACTGTAACTGCTATAAATTGCCGAGTGCCGCATGAACTGTAACCGGGTCGGGTCGCCGTCTTAGCTGTAACAGTTGTTATGCAAAAGTTCTCCTTATAGCTATTTACAGGCAATGCACGTCGAACCCGAAAACTCTCGCTGATTGCTTGAGCGTTGGAATATGATCGCCTTGAATTAGCAATGCATGATGTGAACTTAGCGCATCCATTATCTCATGTCCATTATCGCCCAGATAATGGATTAAAGCGCCATTGCGACAATCAGAGCCGGGATATTGAACATAATCTACTATTTCACAAGCTATAAGCGTAACCTTTTTCATATCAGGATGAAGTTTAGCTAAAGTGATTGGTCCGGGAGTCATGCGACAGTCGACCATCAAAGCATTATCTCCAACAATTTCTAAAACTTTTGGGCGTAATGTCCATTTTTCACAAAAACTTTGCGGTGCGAGTCCGAAATAGCCACAATGAACTCCGAGAGCATGATTATCAGGATTAGGTATGTCGGGGAAGCTGTCAATTTTCTCATGCTTAAGTGCAGCCATACCCATTAAAAATGGATAAATATTGGTCATCATGATAGGTTTTCGCAGAATAGAATAGAAAATGAACTTGCTTATAAGCGTCAATGTGTCGCCTTCGCATACCCAAAGCACATTATCAAGTTCATAGAGCATATTCCAAGCGAGACAAGGTGTTGTATCACTATGAAAAGATTCATTAAGGCAATTTGCGCCGACACCTTCCACACCACCGAGTTCTTCAATGATGCTTTTAATCGCTATGTAAATTTTTACAGCCCTAAGGTAGTCACTCTCAGTGACATTTTCCATAGGGATATTCCAAGTAGCGCAAACCTGACGTGCGTCACTATCGGATATTTTTCGAGCATTATCACAAAGTTCCTTATAACTCTTGTAAATAACACGTAGTCCAAATGTTCTTTCCAAGGCTTCTGTACAAGAAGTTTCCCACCAGTAAAATCTCTTGAAAATGCCGGCTTGCATACCTTCTCCGGGATTATCTTGGAACATCAGGAAGCGCAGTCCGCCTGCCATATGCTTCTTGCATGCTATGGCTCTGAATATAGATTTAGCGAGGTCAGTGGTGTAGGGTGAAAACACATTCAGTCCGGCATCTCTCATGTAGGTCACGATTTCCCAATCCCACATTTCTACTGTGCCGAATTGGCTTGTGAGAACAATAACAGGGAGGTCTATTTTTTGTAATGCATCCTTTTGTGAAAACGCCTGACCTACTAATTGCGGAAATACAACAGCTCCGGCGTCTTTCGGCAAATCACAGCCGACGGGTATCGGTGGCAGGAAATCTGCAACATCCCCATACATATCTTCTAATATTTTGCACTGGATTTTCAACTCGTTTTGTTCGCGCTCATTTATATCATTAAAATATACAATTGCAACGCACGCTTTCATGTAACTCTTTCTCCAAATCATAATTTATTTCGGTTTGCCAACTCGAGATCCGATGTTGGCATTGAGGTCTATTTGTAAATTCTTTGCAAGTGCGTTCATGCTTATCATTTATGTGACATATAGTCTCCTAAATCTGCGGCAACATCACATAGATGTCGAAAGATATCGTAAATTTTGTTATACTTTGCGTTGTTTTCGGCAATTGGTATGAATTCTTGTTCTTTTTTGTGTAAAGAGGGGACGAGCGAATAATCCGACCAAATACCCATGCCTCGCATACAAATTGCTGCTGCACCAAGCGAAGCTGCATCTTGATCAATGTTGCTTTTGGTGATGTTTAGATTGAAAATATCAGCAAACATCTGCATCCATACGCTGCTCTTGCTTCCTCCACCACAGAAGAGAATATGATTTTCAAGATTTACTCGCCTTTTAATCAGCTCCAAGGAAGATTTTAGGTTGAGCGCAACACCCTCCATTGTGGCACGCATCATTTCCTCACGAGTAGTGCCCAGGTGGAGTCCTACAAATGTTCCGCGAATGTTTGTACTCTTATCTTGCGAAGTTCCTCCTGCAAGACTGGGATTAAATAGAATTCCGCCTGCCCCGATCGGCACTTTATCGACCATAGCACTGATTTGCTCATATATGTCGTCGCCTTTTAAATCTTTGCACAACATATCTTTAGCCCATTCCAGAGAACTGCCGCCGGCAAAGATGGAATATGCAGAGGAGAACATATTACTATCAATATGTGCAAAAACATATGGTTTTGTTTTAAAATCAAGAATTGGCTCAGATGAATTGACTGGAATCCAACTTGATGAGCCCAACGATGTGTATATCATTCCTTCTGCAGAGCCTACAGCACCCATAGCCATACATGCGTTGTCCACGCCACCGCATGCTACTTGGACACCTTCATGCAGTCCTGTCAATTGGGCTGCTTCTTTCGTTAATGTTCCAACAATTGTGTGAGAAGGTACAATTTCCGGAAATATATCCCCCCGGATGCCGGCCGCCTCGATAAATTCAGGAGCCATCTGCTTTAACTTTAAATCATAGGCACCGGATGATGAGGCGTAGGAGTAGTCAGTGCACAAACTGCCGGTAAGCATGAGGTTTATGTAATCTTTGGAGCCTGCAACTTTATAGATTTGAGAATACTGTTCAGGATGATGCTTTTTAAGCCACATAAGCTTAAATAGATAATAGCATGCAGGCGGGAATCCGTTGCCGGTGCGTGTGTACCAGTACTCTTCGTCTACATTTTGGAAAAAATCATTCACCTCGGTCACAGCTCGGGTATCAGACCAGATGGGCACAGTTTCGAATAATGGTTTTAGATTTTTATCGAGAGGGACAGAAACACAACTATGCCCGGATAGAGCAATGCAAGATATCTCTTCCGGTAAAGTGGCACTTTTTTTTAGTAAAAGTTTGGTGCTTTCTATCACACCGTTCCACCAGTCAGAAGGCTTTTGCTCGTGTAGGTTGCTCTGAGGGTAGTAAGTGGGATACTTAATAAATGATTTTGCTTGAGTTTGACAGTTTTTGTTGTAAAGTGATGCCTTCACTCCACCTGTTCCAAAATCGTATGCAATAATCTTCATATACAGCATTCCTTTCGTTTTCTGAGTATGCCTAACTATTATTGATGCATTATAATATTTTATTCTTGCGTTTTGAAGTATTCAACAATTTCCATGGCAGATTTTGTGTTTATTCCTGTGCGCTCTACACCCATATTAAATAACTCTTGAAACTCCTGTGGAGTGCGAATACCTCCTGCGGCCTTTATCTTAATTCTTGAACCACAGACCTCTTTCATTTTCCTAATGCGTTCGATGTTTGCATCACCGGGAATCCAGCCGGTGCCTGTTTTTACAAAGTCTGCTCCGCTTTCGATGGTCAACTCACATGCACGAAGCATTTCTTCGTCACTCAAAAGATTAATTTCGATAATTACTTTTGTTACGACGTTCTTAGGTGCGATGCTAATTACTTGTTTTAACTCGTTTAGCACATAGTCGTATTCTTTATTTAGAAATCGACCGACATTCATTACAACATCCATCTCCTGAACACCATCATTAATTAGAGCATCAGCTTCGGCAAGCTTGATTCCTGTCGTATGTCCACCCGAAGGAAAACCGACAGGAGCTCCGACAAGGATGTCTGTCTCATCGCAAAGCATATCTGCTAGTTGTCTAACCCAATTTGGCAAGACGTGTACATTTATAAAACGGTACTTTTTTGCATACTTTACCAGTTCTTTAATATCACTCAAATTATGCGGAGTTCTGACTGCGCTGATATCAGTTAATCGACCGACCTGCATTGATGTTAACATAGTGTTTCTCCCTCAAAAGTGATAGTTGGTCCAAGGTGTAATTCTGCATAAACACATTTGCGGTGGCTAAAAAATGCTACCATGAACAGCATGGAATGTCAATATGTGCTAACATTGACTTTGTATTGACATTATGAGTTTGTGATGTTAATATATGGGCATAATTGTACTCATTACATTATTGCATGTGCTGACAATGTCAATATAGGTAATATCGACAGATGTAATTTCCGCGATTATTACGTGATAATTACTAATCTTTGATGAAGGAAGCACGAAAAATGAAAGGAGAAAACCCCAGATGAAGAAAACCACATTTATTATCACAGTTATTTTGCTTTCTTTATTTCTGATTGTTGGATTAGTAGCATGTGAAGCTACTCCTGCAGAATCTGAAGAAACACCCGCACAGGTAGAATCTGAGACTGAGACGGTAGAACCCGAGACAGCAGAGCCCGAGCCCGAGCCTGAAGGTGAAACGGCAGAACCTGAGACAGCAGAGCCTGAGCCTGCACCGGCAGAAGATGTTCACATTAGAATTGGGTGGACTCCCCCTGATGTTACAGGAGTCTTTGCCACAGTAACCCAATTCATGGAGTATGCCATCGCATCAGCAGCAGCGTATGGGATTACAATCGAAGTTGTTGAACGCCCACCTACAGACCATACAGGAGTTGCAGAACAAATAGCAGTTATTGAGAATTTCATAGTTCAAGGTGTCGATGCTATCATGGTTTCACCTACTGACGTTGATGGAATAACTCCTGCGCTCAGAGAGGTCAATGATGCAGGTATTCCGTTAATTATGGTGAATATGATGAGCGAAATACCCGGAGTAGAAGTAACAAGTTTTGTCGGCTTTGATAACAGAATTGCAGCAGAAGTAACCGGATGGTCTATGATAAATGCTTTGGGGGGGCCTGGCCCTCTTACTCAAGCCGCAGAGGGTGCGATGGATGTTTCGATGGAAACTCATCTCAACGTACAGTGGTGGAGAGATTTGTATGCGGACTTTGATAAGGAATCTATTTCAGGAAATGTAGCCATCATCGAAGGCATACACGGGGATTATTTTTCAAATGCCAGAAATGCAGGCTTTTTGGATGTAATTGATCAATTTCCAAATATCGAAGTGCTGACAGTTTTACCCGGAGACTGGAACAGGGCGCGTTCGGTTGAGCAAGCAGAAAACATATTGCATATGTTCGGACCAGGCGAAATAGATGCCATTTTTGCTCCGAGTTCAGAGATGGGATTTGGTGCTCGGATAGCTGTTGAAAGTGCAGGAAGAGAGGAAGTGTTAGTTCTAACGCATGGTGGAACTATGGAGAGCGGTGATTGGATTCGCGACCAGCGTCTTCTGGTAGACACTTGGCATGGATTCCCGGACTGGGGATGGTATAGCGTAAAATTCGCAGTCATGACAGCTTTGGGTCAAGATGTACCACATATGCATGACATCGGTTCAAGAACTCAGTGGTATGGAAATGCAGATATGTTCTTTCCAAACGTGCAGTTGCTACCAATTCCATGGCAAGAAATTCTTGATAATCGCAATTAATCAGTTTAGCGTATCAATAGATACGCTAAACTAAAAATATACGCCCGAGTTAGAAGTTGAACTACTTTCATGTGTTTGATATGGTTGCGTAAAAGGGGGCAGAATCATTGGATGACAATTTGCTAGTGATGAACAATATAACAAAGGGTTTTTATGGTACTACCGTCCTTAAAAATGTGGATTTCTCAGTGAAACCAGGAGAGGTACATGTTCTCCTTGGCGAAAATGGGGCTGGTAAATCTACCCTTATGAAGATTTTATCAGGTGTGTACAGACCTGACTCCGGAGAAATAAAGATTTTGGGCAAAGCTTGTGAAATCAAAGAGCCGTCCCATTCACTAAAGCTTGGTATTGGTATGGTTTATCAAGAACTTTCACTTGCACCAAACCTAAGTATATTAGAAAACATATGGCTTGGTAATCTCCCCACAAAGGGCGGATGTTTTGTTGACTGGAAAAAAGCAAAAGCTAACACAGAGATTATTTTTACTAAGCTTGGCATCGACATTGATGTGACAAGAAGAGTTTCTCAATTTGATTTGGGACTACAACAGTTGGTGGAAATTTTTAGAGTCATCTATCAAGAAGCAAAGCTTATTATTCTTGATGAACCAACATCATCTCTGTCTGAATTGGAAGTAAAGAAACTTTTTGAAACAATTAACTATTTGCGCGAGCAGGGGATTTCATTTGTTTACATAACACACAAGCTTGATGAAGTGTTTGAAATTGGCGACAGAGTCACAGTGCTCAGAGATGGACAGGTGATTGGTGATACGATGGAAGACCTTTCTAAGGTAACAAAGGATGACTTAATAAGGCGGATGGTTGGTAGAACTCTTGATGAACAATTCCCCAAAGTCGTTTCGGTTGCAGATGACGTTATGTTGGAAGTAAAGAACATTTCGGATGGAGAATGTTTTCATGACGTAAGTTTTAATGTGAGAAGAGGGGAAGTCGTTGGTGTTGCCGGTTTAGTTGGTGCTGGCAATAGTGAACTTGCGCAAGCAATCTTCGGTCTCAGAAAAATAAAAAATGGAGAAATCAAGCTAAATGGTAATAGATACACCGTAAAGACTCCAGTGTCAGCAATTTCTCAGAAAATCGGTCTGTTAACCAGAGACAGGAGAGATGGTCTTTTACAGCACATGCCACTATATGTAAATATAAGCGTAGCGCAGCGAGGTGGCATGAGTGTAGGAGGCTTCAGGCTAAGAAAAAAAGAAAAAATTCAAGCTTGTGAATATATAGATACTCTTAAAATTGACACAACTTCAGAAAACAAGCTTGTTCGCAATCTTAGTGGAGGAAACCAACAAAAAGTTGCGGTAGCAAAATGGATATGCAACGGTTCTTCACTTTTTATTATGGACGACCCAACAAGAGGGGTTGATGTAGGGGCGAAGGTTGAAATCTACAAAATTATAAATCAATTAACAGCGCAAGGAGATGGTGTACTGATGATATCATCAGATATGCCGGAATTGCTTGCTATGTCCGATACGATTCTGATAATGAAAAAAGGCCGGGTAGCTACAATAATACCGGCAAAAGAAGCTACGCAAGAAATAATTTTTGAACATGCAGCAGGGGAGTGATCACATTGTCAAGTAATAATTCGTTATCAAATAAACAAAGCAGAGCAGTCTCTGTAGGAGTGCTCATTCAAAGGTTTAGCCCGATTTTTATATTATTGATTTTGATTACATTCATGAGTTTTGCAAGCGATATGTTTTTTCAAGTTGCCAATTTCATAAACATCATCAGACAAGTAGCAATTCTGGGTGTAGTGGCAATGGGTATGACACTTGTGATACTCACGGCCGGTATTGATCTCAGTATAGGCTCTTTGATGGCTGTTAGTGCAGGTGTTATGGGCATTGCTGCTACAGAATTGGGTATCCATCCTGTGCCGGCTGTTATATTGGGACTTTCTGCCGGTGTGCTTTTAGGCGTTGTAAATGGAATAGTTGTTTCTAAAGGCAAAATTCAACCATTTATTGCTACACTAGGAATGATGGTTGCCGCAAGAGGCATTGTACTGTTATTGACAGGTGGCCTTGCTGTTAGGGATATACCTGAACCGATGCTTGTAATAGGCAGCAGATTCCTAGGGGGGATACCACAAAGTGCTTATGTGCTCGCTGCGGTTGCCATAGTTGCCTGGGTGTTACTGAATAAAACTACACTAGGACGCAACATTGTTGCTATAGGAGGAAATGCTGAAGCTTCAAGAACGTCCGGAATTCGGGTAGAGCGAACGAAGATTATTGTCTACGGAATATGCGGTTTTTTCTGTGGTATTGCCGGATTCCTTTATATGGGACGAGTGAACTCGGTTCCGCCTCTTATGGGAACGGGAATGGAACTTCAAGCAATAACTGCAGTTGCTTTAGGAGGCACTAGTCTTTCCGGAGGCAACGGGAGCATGGTAGGGACCGTCATTGGTGTTCTTACTATAGGCGTTTTAAATAATGGGCTAAATTTAATGCAAGTTTCAGCGGCGTGGCAGCAGGTGATACTGGGCGGCATGATAGTGGTAGTAGTTATCTTGGATTCGTGGAGAAAACGGAAATTTGACTGATAAAAATAAAAATGAGGATGGATATGGAAGATAACTTGCGACTGGAAGGCAAAAACGCTGTGGTCACAGGGGCTGCATCTGGTATAGGAAGGGAAATTGCTATTCTCTTCGCTAAACATGGAGCCAATGTTGCATTGTTCGATATGGATAAAGACGGCTTGGCAAGAATGGAAAGTAAACACAAGCGTTCAATGAAGGCTTTTTTCCTGGACATAACTGTGGAAGATGAGGTTTCTAGTGCTGTGGCGAAAACCGAGGCAGTGTTTGGGAAAATAGATGTTCTTGTAAACAATGCCGGAATTTTTACTGAGGGTAATGCTACAGAAACAGAGTTCAATGAATGGAGAAAAATACTAAGCGTTAATCTTGATGGGGCATTTCTTTGTGCCAAATATGTTATAGCCTCAATGTTGGAAAATAAAAGAGGTGGCTCAATTATAAATATAGCGTCTGAATGCGGCTTATCAGCGATTAAAGATCAGATTGCGTATAACGTTTCCAAGGCCGCAATAATCTCTATGACCAAGTGCATGGCTATTGACTATGCTCTAGATAGTATTCGTGTTAATTGTGTGAGTCCGGGTCGGGTTCTTACACCGCTGGTGCAGAGAATTATTGATGATTCGCCAAATCCGGAAGAAACATTGAAAATACTAAGCAGTGACCGCCCAATGATGCAAATAGGAAATCCTACTGACATTGCTTATGCATGTCTGCATTTTGCTGACAATAGTATGCCTTATGCTACAGGCGCTGTTCTTTCGGTAGATGGAGGATATACAATATAGTTACAGTTCATGCGGCACTTGGCAATTCATAGCATTTATCTCCAACAATGCTCGCAAACACTTCATTTTATACTGAACTCATATTGTGTGGTATGTTTGCCCAGCATTGGTCGACAAACACTATAAATTGCCAAGTGCCGCATGAACTGTGTGCAAGCTAGCCATGAACAGTAGCACAATATAATTTCTGCAGAGACAACAATAACTTTTCTTTTGTAATTTGTCTATCATGTATGTTATACTTTGTTTGAAAACTGAAATACGTAACAACAGGAGGACGCATATATGGCAGTAACTATTCTCACGCACCCGCTCATTCAGCACAAATTATCTATTCTACGTGATATCAAAACAGGGGTTAAGGTTTTCCGTGAGGTTGTAAGCGAAATGGCAATGCTCATGTGTTATGAAGCAATGCGGGAACTCCCGCTAGAGGAAGTTTCAATTATGACTCCGGTTGCAGAGGCTAATGTGAATGTTCTTGCAGGCAAAAAACTTGCCCTTGTTCCTATATTGCGTGCAGGACTAGGGATGGTTGACGGTATTTTAGAGTTAGTTCCATCTGCAAAAGTTGCTCACATCGGACTGTATCGTGACCCCGAAACACTTGATGCGGTCGAATATTACTGCAAAATGCCACATGATATTTCAGAGCGTGATTGCTTTATTCTGGACCCAATGCTCGCTACAGGCGGCACCGCAGTTGCGGCCGCACAATTTCTTAAAGATGCGGGCGTGCATTCCATTAAGTTGCTGACATTACTGTCTGCACCTCCGGGAGTAGAAAAAATGGAAAAAGCACACCCTGACGTTGAAATCATAACGTGTGCTATTGATCCACAATTAAATAATCACGGCTATATTGTTCCCGGCCTCGGAGACGCAGGGGACAGGATATTCGGAACAAAGTAATACAGTTATCAGTGGTCAGTTATCAGCAATTAAATGCTGTGTCGCTGACCACTGATTCACTAACCACTAACCACTGACCACTGATTCACTAACCACTAACCACTGATTCACTGACTAGACTTTTCCTTTGATCCTCATTTCTCTTAGATGCTCGATGGCTTTTGCTACCGGTGGCATTGATATAACAATGATTGTTACGATTATCTCCGGAAGTATGTATGTCATATTGTATACTGCAGAGTAGACCCATACATGTTGACCTTCAGGTGCAAAGTGACCGAAAAACACAATTCCGGCGATGAAACTACATAAAAAGCGTCCGGTTGCCCCTGCAAAATAGCTGACTTGCAAACCAAATCGCTTGCCTCTAAACATAGAGAAGGCGCCTAGTGCGGCATACGCTACCGGATAATCCAGAAGAAACTGAACCGGATGAAATACCGTAGCACCAAGCATAAGCCGTAGCAAACCGTAAACAAAGCCGGCGGAAATACCTGCTTTTGTACCGTACCAATAGCCAACTAAAACTATAGGCAACATACTAAATGCAGTGACAGAGCCGCCTTGCGGCATTTGAAACAGACGGATATGAGAGAGAACTGTAGCCAATGCGATGCATAGTGCTGAAAATGTTAGCATTGAAATCTTGCTTTGTTGGATACGCTCTAATTTTTGAGTGTTGGAAAATCGTGTAATGAGCAACCCACCGCCTATAAAGAACAGAAGAACCGATACAACAAGGAGTGTTAAAAAGAATATCGCTTCGGTTGATAGCGGAGCAGCATATTCCCTGATGGGGCGAATTAACTCCTCGACAGCATCAGGATCATTTTCGCGCAGATAGTCTCGGAGTATTCGAAACTCCTGATCGGCGGCTTGAAATGCTCGCTCGGATGCGCTGATAGTAATTAATGAAAATAATGACCCCACAAATCCGATACATAACATTAACACTGTGCAAATTAGCAGAACTCGACT
>Ga0131853_10002652_pt1 | contig 31989 bp, 17 predicted proteins | sample TergutLab28metaG_FD_92764 | JGI IMG/M metagenome (GOLD analysis project Ga0131853, IMG submission 92764) | Labiotermes labralis P1 segment gut microbial communities from Petit-Saut dam, French Guiana - Lab288 P1 (version 2) (version 2) | ecosystem: Host-associated > Arthropoda: Insects >... | reverse complement strand
TGGTTTGCAGCTAGTCAAGAAATTCCCCGCATTTCACGGAACCCGAAGGTTCATTACCGCACTCACAAGCGTCCGCCACCTGCCCCTATCCTGGGCCAGCCCAATCCAGTCCATATACCCACATCCCACCTCCTGGAAATCCATCCTAATATTATCCACCCATCTACGCCTAGGTCTCAACAGTGGTCTCTTTCCCTCCGGTTTCCCCACCAAGACCGAGTATATTACTGGTAATAATAATACTATCTCAGTTTTTAAGTGTGTAATGGTCACAATATTACTTAAATATTAGCCAAGTATTTCTTTGATTTAAAAGACTTTAAAATGTTTAGAAAATCTCGTCTCACAGAACTCATTGAATGTTTGACTGCGAGGTCTCTTATTAACACTTTTCCCATCTTCATTATTTCATTTGCCACTCTATTATAGTCTCTTTATATTCTACCTTTCGTGTGTGAACGTCTGAAATGCTACATCGCTACTGGGCTCAGTAAATTGCGTGATCTCACTGCAACAGAACAAAAAATTGGAGAAAGAAAATTATTTTTGAAACTATTAAACAATTTATTTTAATAATCTAATATTGAAATTTGAATTCAAGGATACGTAGGAACATTCATTTGCCTTGGATCGCGAGAAAGATATAAAAAATGCATCCACTAAGAAGACTTCAAACTTGTAGAGTTTTAATTCTAGTTTATTTACTAATTTTCATCCTGTGAACACCATAGATGAACTTGTATATCCATGAAATTCTGAAAGCTACTTGAGTAACTGTGGGACTGTTAGCTGTTCAAAGGGGAGCTTTTGGATTCTGCATGTTCAAAGTGGCGAAGAAAGAATTCTCTGTTTTTGCTTCTTCTAATGTTTAGTGCAGAATACATAATAACATATGTTGCTATATACCTCAAAAGCGTGCCTTTTTTGTATGAATTTGTAGCTCTATAATTATATTAGGGGGCACGCATTAGCGCAGTTGGTTGAGGCACTGCGCTACAAGCCGGAAGGTCGCGGGCTCCATTCCCGGTGATGTCACTGGAAATTTTCATTTGGCATAATCCTTCCGGCCGCACTATGGCCCTGGGATTGACTCAGCCTATAACAGAAATGAGTACCAGGAATATTTCCTGGGGGGTAAAGGCGGCCGGTGCGTAGGGTTGACAAACTTACCACCTTCCTGTGCCGAATGTCTTGAAACCTGGGAGCCTCAGCCTCCTGGAATAATCAGGGCCTGTCCAGACCGTTACCTTTTACAATTATATTAGTATATTTATAAAATATTATTTTGTGAAGGAATTATTATTAAAGTTCAAATTCTGTAGGTCAGTACGTTTCGGAAATGGGCCTGATTTTGAAGTTACCATCGATACAGTGTTTTTACCTGTTATTTTATGAACAATTTTTCTTACAAGTGTATATTATTGTGTATATATATTTATCATCTAACTCCATACAGACATACAAATGTCTAATTCCAATGGTTTATCAACTACTGCAATCAAGGCTTAAACTAAAACATTCTGCGTAGTCTAAAAATTATCTTACATTTTTTTCAAAATTATTGCTATAATAAATATTCCATACTTTTTCGTTTTAATTCTTTCAGGTTTCTAACTGCCTCACAATTTTGCTTGTCCTTCATTGTTATTACTGCGTTTAGGAGAAGATAAGCACGGCTTTGGAGTGTCACATAGTGACATAACAGTCGTGCCAACTTCTGTGACAATGTGGGAATTGGGACACACAAAGTGTATGGTGATTTCAAGAGTCTAAAGCTTCTCTGTGTTTTAGGTGGGGGGTGCGAGAAATAGACTGAAAACAGAGGAATGAGACTGAATCTTTACTGTACAGGTAATTTATTTCTGGCTGTAAATACACACTAAACCACGAATACGTATGTGAGTGTGAAGCCTCCAAGTTGCCATACCACATGAACATACTGAGTTTGCCAATATGTAGAAGGAACAGCTCCCGATAAGTTAGTGTAAGATTTAACCCATCTGGCAAAATTTTTAACAATTTTCACACATGATTGAATAATGAGTTATATTCCATTTTGTAGTGAATTTATACCTTCGAAAGACAAAATCGTCTTCGTCACGGAACGGAGTACGTTAATTTACCTGCATGAGCTAGAGATTGTGTTTATGCTCAGATATATTTTATTGAGAACACAAAGCTTGGCATTCAGAGGAAAGTTTCATGAAACCGTTTTCATAATTTACAAAAAGCGAAGAATATTTTTCTTCACTTTCCTTCGATTCGTGAATGCTAAAAGTACTAAAAGAGAACTACACAACATAAGCCATCGGAAGGTCGAAGGTGCGTTTTCTAAGTTCATGTACAGTAAAGTTCAGGCGTTTGTTTTTCTTAGTTCCTAATAATTAGGTTTTCCAATGTTTCTTCGACAGATTTATTAGTTTTCTAGTCGTCTGAAGAAGGAACACAAAGTAAAATGTGCCCTAAAACTTGTAACTAACTATCCTGTGTCAGCACCGTCTACAACGAAGACTGCTCTTAGATACGACTTTGTGCCAGTTCGATACACCTTCCAATCTCACAACCAGTTCCATAAAGCCCAGCTTTTTACGTTTGATCTGATGGGGTGTTTATTGAATATTTGAACAGAAAAAGATAAATTATGAAATAAGTAGCATTTTGTGGAAAGTAAAACAGCGGTTACATAGAATGTCTTTAAAACGCACTAATTATCTTTGTTCCTAAATTTGTAGAACGAATTTCTAGCGGTGTTGTCGTACCTGAATGTTTCATGTAGTACTTGTGCTGGGTAAAGGCTACTTAACCAACTCTTATAATCAGCAACTGAAGTTTCAACATCACAAACACCAGAAGGTGACTGTAGCAATTGTCTCTAAAATATCTATACTCTCGTAACGGACAACTTAGCGTCAGGCCCCAAAGCCTAGGAATATTTTTCTAAATCTATTACTTTCACTATTATTTCCGAGAGTAGGACAGTTATTAATATGAAAATATGTAACATATACTGGGTTATCCGAAATGATTGTCGGGGTTTTAACAACTTGTCATGCACAATACACTTGAGATAGGAGTACATGTATTTATTTAATGGAATATATAGAACACCTGTAAGGTATGTAACAAAAACTTGGAGTGTTGTTCTATTAAATAATAGAAATACATATACTCATATCTCAAGTGTATTGTATATGACAAGTTGTTAAAACTACGACAATCATTTCGAATATCCCTGTATTTTGTGTCCTTCTGAATACAGCAGTACACTAATAATTCGCCCACAATTAAGTGCACTCAGTTTTTATCACATTTATTATGGTCCCTTGCTCTGCTCAGTAACTGCCCTCCGCCTGACTCTGGACGCACTTATTCTGACCTCTTGGAGAATCCTTCGGGTCCAAGAAGAATACAAGCCCTCCAGCAACGTCAAGGGAGCACTTACAAGTAGGGTTCCTCTTCCCTACAGCGTCACTTAAATTTTTTGTTACATGTTAAGTATCACCAGTTCTTGATCCGTCATCATAACTTGGATGATACGTAACCAAAACAATTTTGTTTATACTCACTTCCTTGCCTTTGGATGACGCTGAAAGCCAAAAGTTGGAACTTGCAGTGTTGTGCTGTTAAGCATTAGCTCAATCGCCCCGCTACTTCCCACTGAAAGACCCATCATGGTTGGAAAGTTCTGCCCGGAATTAAGGGCGGGAGTGTCCCTGAATATTACGGACAACCATTGAATGGAAACTTCTTAGATTCTGCCACGGCTGAGTTATCCTGAATTACTGAGCATTCTGTCGTTTCCATAACATTCATATCTACACTGTTTTCTCTCCTACCTGCATTTACCGCTAGGACACCGTGCTTTCTGTTGTATCTTTCGCTGAAAAGCACCAAAACTTCTGCTGTCTTAATTTAACGAAAGATACCAGGTCTTCTGGTGGTTCATTTGCTACGAGGCATCAAGGCTTCACCTGCGTTATTTGCTGCCAGGCGCCAGAGGACTTCGGCTGCCTACATTTATTGCAGCGCCTCAGGTTTTTACTGTCTCCATTCATCGCAATGGATCACGTTCCCGTCTCCCTCCATTTAACGAAGGGCACCACGCCTACTACCCTTTTCATTAACAGCAGGCATTACAGTCTTCATTGAATACATGACACCAGGAAATTTGTTTATTTATTCGAGTAATTGGTACCATTTGATCTCTACCATCGTTAACCGCCTTAAGACCGGATTAATAGGTTTAATACTGGGTCAAGGGGCGGGTTGCCGTGAGCAAGGTAATAAATTTTCGGGACCCAAATTGCGAGGAATTTCTTGATTAGCAGAGAAAATATTAGCTGCATGGATTATTTAAGTGTATTGTGGTATTAAGTGCTCTAATGCAATCGCCATTTTATCTCGAAACAATCCTGGATGGTCTGCGCAGAGGAGACCTCGAATACCCTGATTTCCTTCCGGCAAGAGGAGATTGCACATGCCCTGAATTCATATTGGATGATCAGTCACGCTGCGGCGAACTGAAAATGCATTATTCCTGGCATCGAATAAAACGAGATCCATCCTTACAAAGCTCACTTAATTGACGCTACTAACCGTCCTAGTCCAGTCATTTTGAGACTGTCTCTACGTCTTGGTATGGAGTGAAATTATAGAGACAGAAAGAGAGATAAAGAATATAGTAGAAGTATTAAAGAAGTTGAAATACAAGGAAGAAGTAAGAATCACTTATATTTTGGAGCATCAAGTTTTCAGAGGTTACCCAGTCTTCTATCGTTCGCATCACTGACAGGAGTAGTATGCAAATAGGGACATTAAAATTGTGAAAATACGGCCTTGCAAATTGGCTCCCGAATTTTCACTTCCTGGTTAATTCTAAAGTACATAACTTGGATGAAAAGAATAATTTGGTGGTGTTTAACACGAGGGAGCTAATATTTCGATAAATTCCAATTGGGGGGGACTGAATGAGAAGCATGTTTTATCAACATGTAACATGTGAAATATCGTAGTATTTTCCTGAACACGGAGGGTACGTGTAGGTGCTTGGTGCAGGTGATGATTTGGTCGCGCGAGAGAAATTTAAAAACCAATTACATTCTCTGAGGTTTATCGACTGACCAGCAGATTCCTTTATAAGGGCTCAAAATGTCGCTCATTTTCTTCTGAAATAGCAGGCACAAAACTTTAATTTATCTGCGACACCATTGTTTTAATTTTTTAGCGGGCTCGACCTTTAATGTGAATTCTTTTGCAAAAAAAAAAAGTAGTGTCGGAAGAAAACATCTTCACTTTTTACCACACTTGTTTATTTCAATTGTTTTGTGCCCAAGACGGAAGATAAATGTGACAAATTTAACTTTCGTGTTTCAGTGCATCGTTAATGTAATTACAATTGATAACCAAAAAGATGCAACTATTTTGATTTATTTACTTCTAATCAGCTCTACATGTTTCGGGCGATGTTTTCGCCCATCATCAGGAACATATTACTGTAACTGCAGTAGTTACATTAATATGCTCCTGATGATGGGCGAAAACATCGCCCGAAACATGTAGAGCTGATTAGAAGTAAATAAATCAAAATAGTTGCATCTTGTTGGTTAACAATTGTAATTAAATGTGACACAGTTTCTTGAGAGGTATTATCCTACCACTTGTGTTAGGTGCAGTAATAACCATAACTTGTTATTACAAAGATTATAAACCCCGTCAACATTCTTTTCGTGTTGCGGCAATAGTAAAATATCCAACAGTTCAATCGGTAATGCTTGATTCGAACACAAGAGTTACATGACTTACTTACTCCATGCAACAATGTCCTTCTTGAGAAGGTAACCGGCTCTCACCTAGTCAAGAAATTCCTCGCAATTTATGTAACCGTAAGGTTCATTACCGCGTTTAAAAGTGCCAGCCACCTGCCCCTATCCTGAACCTGATAAATCCAGTTCATACCCCCATCCCACTTCCTGAAGATCCATCTTAATATTATCCTTCTGTATAATGGGGATGGTTGCCTTGAGAATCTCAGTAACTCATTCTTTCTACATTCATTTCCATTCCATAGCATCTTACAATTTCGATTATCAATTAAGCCTCATTACACTGTTTCTGCCTTAGCCACTATCTCAAGGCCATCCATATATTGCATAGTGCAAATTAATTTTTCTCCTGTTTTTAAGTCCCCAAAACGTTCAAGAGTTTCCTTCATTAGATATTTGCTGTACACGTTGAATAGACTCGGCGACAAGTACCATCCTTTTCTAACTCCTCTTGCAATCTGCTTGTCTCCTCCTGGACCAGTTTTTTTGAACCCTCTGATCCATGTACAATTTGCTGATCAGCCTGCTTTCTTGCCAATCGATACTTGTTTCCTTTAGGTCCTGCATTAATTTGGTACAGTTTATACGGTCAAATGTGCTCTGCCAGTCTATGCAGCAAGCAGCCAATTATTCGTCTATTTCAAAGGACTCGTTCTCAAACAGTATCCTTGTCTAACTCATCTTCCAATCTTCACGCTTGTCGTCTACCATCGGTCCAGTCGTACTTTAACGTTCTGATCCATGCACAGTCTGCTGATCCATCTTCTTTGGCGCTAGTCGGTACTGATTTCCTACAGGATCTGCATTAATTTGGTGCGGTTTACGCGATAAAATGTGTTCTGTCAGTTTATGAAGAAAGCAGCCAATTATTCAGCTATATCAAAGGTTCTGTCCTATAATTTCTCATCATTCAAATTGCATCCCTATTCCCTTTCCTCTTCTAAATCCAAACTATCTTCTCCAACTACATCCTCAATTTTATTTTAAATCCTTCGTCGAAGCATCCTCGATACTATCTTCGCTCTAAGAACGACGAGGCTGATTGTGCGGTGGGTGCTGCATTTTACGGCTTTTGGTCATTCCGTTAAGGAAAACATTGTAACGTCAGTGAACATCATGCGGCACTCTACACCTTCATATATGTTGTCGATCAGTCGTGTTTGAGATTATATTCTACCAACAATTCGAGTACATCCCCAGGCACATCATCATCTCCTGTAGCTTTCTTGGCCCTCTTTGATAGGTTTTTGTCTCGAAAGGAATAAAAGAAAAATTCAGTAAATTAAAAATGATATTAAATAATATGCCCATTGAAGAGTTACTTACTTACTTACTTCATGGTGCAGAGTCCTTCTTGTGAAGCTAACTGGTTTGCAGCTAGTCAAGAAATTCCCCGCATTTCACGGAACCCGAAGGTTCATTACCGCACTCACAAGCCTCCGCCACCTCTCTCTATCCTGGTCCAGCCCATTCCAGTCCATATACCCACATCCCACCTCCTGGAGATCCATCCTAATATTATCCACCCATCTACGCCTAGGTCTCCCCGGTGGTCTCCTTCCCTCCGGTTTCCCCATCAAGACCCTATACACCCGCCTCTCCTCACCCATACGCGTCACATGTCCAGCCCATCTCATTCTTCTCGATTTTATCACCCGCACAATATTGGGTGAGGAGTACAAATCATTTAGCTCCTACTTATGCAATCTCCTCCATTCCCCTCGTTACCTCGTCCCTCCTAGGTCCAAATGCTCATTGAAGAGTTACTACACTTAAATAGTTACTTCAGTGAGCAAATTTGATGTTCAGATGACAGTGCATGGTGATAAATTCTTATAATAAACCAACTAGATGCACTAATTTCTCAAATTTATTTTTGGAATAAAGCTCTACAGGTTTCGGACAGTTCCTCTGTCCATCATCAGGAGTTTTTCACTGCACACACAGCAATGGTATTTGTCATACAGGTCTGCTGACAGCTTGCTAGCAGGATCCGGTGAAATCCTCCTGATGATGGCCAGAGGAAATGTCCGAAACATGTAGAATTTTACTCCAAAAATAAATTTGAGGAATTAGTGCATCTAGTTGGGTTTGTTATAAGAATGCAGTGAACACTAAGCTGGCAGCCTGTGTCTCTCTCACCCCATCTCCATTCTCGATATTCCACGATATTTTCTTGCATTGTTTCATTCTTGTCTTTGGTACATTTTTACTATCACGCCCATATAAATATATTGCTTATTTTACACCTTAGTTCTTCCAGTGAATGCCTCTTGATGTAAAGCTCATTACATTATTGTTTATAATTTGTTTCTAATTTTGGTCTTCTTTGTAATGGCACCCTGTAACTCAGCAGGTCAGTGTCAAAGTTGCGGAGTAACATGGCTCCTCCGTTTTCCGAGTAAGATGGATTCAGATGATTTGTTTATTCGGAAATTGTTTTAACCAGTACGAAACCACACTACATATTAACCGACAGGGACACGGTGGAAACCTAAAATCTCACATCAATTATTGTTCCAACATACTTTAAAGATCTCAAAAAGCACAGTTCGGACTGATTTGATGTTCGATGTCTGTTTTATTTATTCTAGAAGTTTCATTGACAAAGATCGATTTCTGCTCGGTCGTTGTCTCTTAAAATTTACGTCGCTATATTTGTATTGTGATTTTGATTATTTGGATAATGAAGTCCAAATTATATACTTTCATTTTTTTCCTCACAGAAAAGACAGTTTATCTCCTTTACAAAGAAAAGCAGGTCAAATTTGTCATGGAAATAACCAATCTTTTACCGAGAATCATACAAGAACCATTAAATATGGATTTCAATTAAAACATATTTTTTTAATGCTAGTACAAGTAGTAAAAGATGGCAACCTCTTTGCCTTACAGGATTAAACAAAATTATTCAAATTATTTAAGATCTGTAAGATTGCAGTTTAGGACGCAGCCAATGTTGGAGAACACGGGTGAGTAGGTGGGAAGGCGCAGAAGAGGACTCGGGTAGATCCAAGAAGACTATCAGAGACAGAGGGAAAATCCTTTTGATGCTGTTTGCATTTCGCTTCATGTTTGCTATATTGTTTGCCAAACTAATGCGTTTTTACAATATTATTCCCAGCAAAGCGTCTGCCGGTTATTGAAGCGAATGGATGTAAGCTCCGCCCATTGGCAGGCACTGTGAACTATGGTTTGAAGATGTCTACGTAGAATACGTTTTAATCGTTTGTGTAGAGATACACACGGCTGGTCCTAATACATATAATTATGCATCCATGTGAAGCCAGTGTTGACACATGTAAATACACACACTTGCACCCGGGACCGTTCGTCTGAATTCAGAACTTGTTGAGACAGATCTAGCCAGCATTCACGTCTTGCTCTTCTGTCGTTATGCATGATTCCAAGAAGATAAGAATAAGAGCAAAAGAAGGTAGCAATAGTTGGCAGGAGACGTTTCGTTTGAGTCGGTATTGCAGTGGCTACTTTGATTTATAAATTTAATAGTGCGCATTGAAGTATCAGTATCACTTACTGCATGTCGTATCAGTATCACTTACTGCATGTCGTATCTTACAAGCTGTATGACAATATCAAATTCCAAATTCAGAACAAACTAGCTAATCCATGAAGACGAACACTGGAGCCGAAACATGTCGTTCACCATACAAGCACTGTATTTTTTGTGAAATATTGTTTATGTTGTACCATGACCGTTTATTGAACTCGATATTCAATTTTAAATTCAATGTCAGTATTCAATGTTTACTGCTTATTTTGTTTTATGTAGTCATTTAGTATAAATGTAGCTGAATTTAGACAGCTTTTCAGATTAGTGAGGTTAGGTTAGGTTAGGTATCTTTGAATTTTTGTTTTTTGTAGGCACCAATTGTGCACGTGCACAGGACTTTTATTCTGTTGACTTCCTAGATGTGACGCCGTGTAATTTACTAGAGAAGTATCAGTATTATGGGAAGACTACTGCTGCCTCCGTATGTAGTGTATAAATCCGTCTACCCTGAAATGGAGTCTACGAAGCATTGATATATTTCTAACAATACTACACGACATTACATCCCAAAAGACTGTAATGTTGACAGTTACTTCCAGCTGCACGGTGTTTGTATTTTCAATAGACTATATAGGAGTTACTATAATCCACTCTGAGGAAAGATGTCTAAATTCGCCACACATTACTTTGAAACCTGAAGAAGTCTTATGCTGCTATATTTTAATAATCCGATGTTCACATGTCTCCTAATATTGTTTTGTAATTGCGTTAAGTAAGATGGAATGGACACTTCGTGCAACAAGCATGGAACAGAGTAGGAACTATCGACAAATTTAAAAAGGGGAGACTTTAAGTGCAAGAATTACAACGGATAACCTAAACTTGTACGTATTGTTACACCTTAACTAAAATATTAGTATTTAAATAGTCAGGAAAGGAATATGATTTCTGTTTTCCAGTCTCTCATGACATGGTCCAGTGAGAGGATTTTGCAAAAACACTAAAGAAAGGCGGCAGATTTCCTAGAGATTATCTTGACTTGACACATCATATGTTCAGGTCCGTTCACTAATCTCTTTTAAATATTTTCCGTAAATATTCAGTACCAGGTCCATATTGAGTAATTTATCATAATGTCACTCCTACGTAAAACTTTTCTCGTTGACACCAAGAATTACTACTTTGCCGCCTCCGGATGGGCTGTAGGATACAACCACCTTTCCGATGGGTACCAGGAACGTATTCTTCTTGAGTTATCCGTCCATTGTCGAAGTGCATGCATGGAGTTAAAGCTTCACTATCTTGTACGCCTTCATGTCATGGTGCTTAAAACTTTGATGTCTGAAGTTAATTTCACGAAACTAAATTACAAATATAGTGTTCCTGCCCTCAGAGTGAACACACTGCGAATTTGATGTTTGTTGGGCCGTGCATCACCCATCAAAGCTTTAGCCTGCAGCCCGGACACTGCTTCAGCCTAACGGCACCTAACCTCCAACCTACAGCAAATCAAGAACGAAACGACCAATGTGGTAATCAACATTATAGTCGCGAGCTCCTGATGATGGGCATAGTAGTGCCCGAACATGTTGAGCCTATAAGAAGTACAACAAAATAATAAGTGGCATCTAGTTATCTTTTATTCTTCCGTAAACACACTGCACTTTTATACTAAAGAGCAGTCTCTAATTCTGTTTAGCAGTGAAATGGCTGTTCACTGTGAGGATAGTTAGATACATCTGAATACACTGTGTGCACAAATCGTAACAATTTTTGACGTTGAAAATTGCTACGTGTAGTGACCATTAAGCATTGACGTATTCAGAGAAGTGACAATCTTACATTTACCAGAAGATTCTATATTTATTGCTGCGACACTGGCAATACAAAATCTGATAGAGCTGCTCTTGCCAGCGGTACAGAAATATCACACTTACATACATAAGCGTTTCATACGTTCTTTTGCTTATTGCAACCAGAGGATATAATGTTACACTATCGGCCCACAGTAAATAACTTATTGAGGTTTTATTTTATTATTCTCAAATGCACAAAGCCAATTCCTTATTAGTGCTTTAATGTAGGAGACAACCGGATGCTTGCAATTTCTTATCAGTGGTTTAATGCTGAAACGAGCGGTTGAATGTAATTACTTCCTTATCTAAACAAAATACTAGTTTTTTTTTCAAGACTACTGGCGAAAAGTATATGACACTTCTAATTTTAAGTGAACTGGCACACTTTCTTGAGGACAACGACTACAGTCGCTCCTCTCAGTAACGAGCTGCAATGGTTCTATAAGTGAATGCTACTATTAAGTACATTACTTTGAATAAAGAGACGCTTTAAAGCCAAGTGATTCCCTGCTGTAGCACTTACAGTTTTCCTCTTCCCCACCCAGTATGTTTGTGTGTTTCTTGTGATATTCACAAAAAACAACCGTTGTTTTCTTTAACAGTGTCAACCCACTGATCTTTATAATGGAGGGGAACAGTGTTTACTGTGGGGTAGAAAATGGATTTTATATATAATTGCAATTTTAATAATAACATAATTTTACTCATAGGGGGTACCGCTAGATTTATCATAATTAATGCCGGGTTGTTGGCTGTGATTCAGTACGCATTTGGAAGTTTCTACGAGAAGCCAAGCAGATCACGTTCCGTTTCGTGTTTTTTCCTCAGCTCTAGATCTAATCTTGATTTGTTAACCAAATTTCACTTCGCACTGCCTGCTCACGCATCCCCTCACATAGCCATAAAAATATCGTCGTAATGTCTTCCTGCAGTTAGAAATTCAGAATTTCGAAATTTAGCGCAAATACTCAACTTATTTCTCCTGCTGCATACCCAGACAATCCACTACCAAAACCCTATCACCCTCACTTCCTTACACCTTAACTTAAAGGACAATGGCTTTATATTTCAGAGCCGTAACTTCTCTTCCCTCCCTCTCATTACCCGTTATTATTATTATCATCCTCATCATCATCTCCTTTATGCAGGGTAATTATACTTATATTCCTGAGACAAACTATGTCCCTAGGGAATACAATGTTGCAGCTATTCTGTTGTAACTATTCATGGTGTTTATATCGTTAGTTTTAGTCCTGAATCTATTGTACTTTTACATTAGTACTTTCCGAAGTATGTGTGCAGTGCCCAATATGGTTGTTTTCTGGAGTTCCTTAACTTCATGTTTTCCTAGTATGTTGGTCACGTATTTTGTGAATGACTTTGAAATAGTCCCAGTCGCCCCTATTATTACTATCGAATTTTTCACTTCTCAGCTTTGGCTGGGAAATATTCACCTATCCAGGGATGTAGTAATCAACAGGATTAGGCTCGGTGGCCTTACTTGTAGTTTAAAAAGTTTCGTACAATATTATTATTATTATTATTCACAGTCTCTTCTTCTTCATGGATCACGGGTTTAAGTGACCTATACGCACAAGGAAGGACAATTTGGCGTAGCTGAGGCGGTAGATGATACTGATAAAGAAGGTAGTGGAAAGAATGTAGGATAGTAACCCGCCTAAGGCGAAACTGTAAGAGACTCCGGGAAGAATAAATTTCAGAGCATCTGGAAAAAAAAGTGGTGTAATCAGCTGTCACACTCCAAACAGGCCCTAAATGCCTCAACCTTGAAAGAAGAGAACAGGGAGCTATATCGTAATTTCTCCTGCTCTGTGTTTATCCAGTCTGTAACTTGTTCTAAAAGGCCATTTCAGCAATCAGATTTTATGTTTGGCCAATGGCATACAGGTGTTGTTGACAATAGCAGAAGTCCAAATCGTGATGCTGGGTGCAGGACACAGTGAAACCTCTGCTGGAACAAAAGACATCACATCTCAAAGGGCAGACAGAGTTACACAGAGAAATATTCAGATTCTTGCTGCTAGCAGGAACTGACATTCGTGAATCCAGTCGTGTGGCTGTAAATGTGAGGGATCTGTCTATCTTACAGATAAAACTTACGAGCTTCCTGTTCCGTATCGCGGACATAAGAGAACACTGAATTATTAAGAAAATTACGACATAAGCTTACTTATCTGTAAGGCATCTATAGCTGCTGAAGTGATGTACAAGTATTGCGGCGGAGCTTTATATTCGAGTCGCATCCTCATTCACATTCATTTTTCTTAAACGCGTGAATGAACTTGACCTTCTTAACTTGTACATCTTGAAGCACTGCTTCAGCCTGCATCCGGATGCCACACCACCCCAGCCAAACCACAACGTAACACCAACACGCATCGAACCAAACAATACAACCCATGAAATAACTCAACAAATAAGTCGCAACCTATTGAGGATGGATTTACTAACATCCGAAACATGTTGAGCATTAAATAATGAAATAAAAAAGCAAGTGACATCAAGTTGGTCTCTCTTTATTCAACATATGACGTATTTATACATTTCAAAGAAAGCAAACTTTTCCTGGGAGAAGAATGGATGCTTCCGTTTGTATATTTGTAAGTAATCTTTTGTGAAAATCTGAGTAACTAGCGAATTGGTTTTGTGAAAAATTTCAATAGATGGTGCTCCTGTCCAAGACTTCTTCCTTGTCAGTACGATAATGCTAGCAGCCTTAATGCGGGCCGTGAATTTATATGTATCTTGAATTCACAGCGGAAAGCCTGTGTCTAATGCAGTAGGCACAGTATTTGAAGGCAAATTTAGTCTACGGAAGACGAACAAACGCCTCGAAGGCTTACTATTAACTTTTCTTTGATGTGTTGTGTGGTATATATGTTTCACAAGTACCAACCCCACCTCCCCCCTTCCCGAAAGGAGTAAGGGAGAGAAAGGCTTTGAAATAGCTTCGATTTGTTTGAGTAAATCCTCCATATATACATACAGCACGTACAAAATAGTCCTTTAGTTCTCTCCTTCTTCATCCCTACTTCCCCTTCTGTACATTCCTACATCTCATCTCCTCCAACAGCCTCCAAAGTTTCCAACGATACCAGAAAATACAGTATCTACTTTTTGTAGACTTATAAATTATTTTTTAACTATACGTTTATACACACAGACACAAACGAAAGGAACTTTTGAATTACAAATCTGGAATTGGTTCTTTTTGCATGAAGACTTTTTGTACATTTTTAGCAGCAGCATAGACTTGTACGTGAAAGTAATATGATGAGGGTGTTTTTTAAGTCAGAGGTAAACTGAATCAACTCTCATATGAAAAAGAAGTAACGTAGATTAAAAATATATTCTGATGGTTGCTTATGACACTCTTTTATAATTTTCACGATCATGTGCTAATTGAAAATGCACAGGATTGCTAGAGTGAAGGTGAATGCTGAAACGTATATTCAAAAAGACTAATTTGCAATAATATTTGCTGGGAACCAGTTAAAATCTTCATTTTCTAAAAATACGTGTATATACTCTTAAAATACATATTTGGTGATATGACGATAGTGTTGCGGCTATCAGTGAAGGAATATTTCGGAACGCCCGTCCTATTTACCTCTTCAGTCCGACAACACCCCTAATCACCGAAGACAATGATCGGAACCACCGGGATAGAGAAGCTGTAGCCAACGAACACAGCAGGGCAGACTGTAGGCCATGCCAGAGGGTCAAAATTTGCCGAGATTTAAGACATTGTTTATGAAATGGAGTGTTTTTAGTGAGGTTACGTTCGCAGATACTGGATGCCTTCATCTTCAGGACAAAAAATGGAAGCAGCAGCTTCCTCTGAAATTGTAGAAACTGTCCACCTCAATAAATGGCGTCAGATACCAAAATAAACAAAATTCAGAATGTAGGCTTAATATATTTTATTTTTATATCCACTGAAGACGTTTCAGAGCACAACCTTTTGTGTTCAGTGCTTGGACGATTTCGATGGTGGGAAAAAAATGGTATAGCGAGGAGTTTCATAATTTGTGTACGTAGCGAAATATGATTATGTCGATATGATGAAAGTAGACAAGATGTACGAGACTTATCATATATGTGGAGCAGATGAAAGTGCCATAAATAATTTTAGGTAAAAAGCTGAGGATAAAAAGCACTTTGGAGTGATAAGCAGTGATTGGAATACAGTATGTAAATGGATATTAAAGATAAGTTGTATGGACTCGGAATGGGGCCCATTGGAGGACGGGAGTAAACGTGTAATAAACTGCGAAATCCATTACAGGCGAGAAATTTAATGCCCAGCTGAGAACCATCAGCATCTTAACCCTTTACCTGCTAACGTGTAGAATATGGTGAGCTCCGAATAATGTTAGCAAAGGCGTATGGGATTTAATTTGGCGTTTAAAGGGTTAAGGGCAGATATTGTTCAGCTATAGTATGCTTGTGTCTATTGTTACAGTGCCGTGCCCTTTAAAACCCTGACACACAACGAAGACTCAAAAAGACAATAATTATCAGGGTATATTTAAGAATATTATTTTTTATCTTTCGATGACATACATTTACATGGGTGGACAGGATGTAACTCAGGAAAATGGAATTTGTTCGCACTGTATACCTACAGGAATAAACGGTGTCACAACCAACAAGACCTCAGTTCGCATATTCGTTGCTGTTGACAACATGAAAAATTATGCTCTAGGGAGCAGAGTTCTGCTTGAGAAGCTAAGAAAAGTTACAACATTAATTTTGTGTTTATTATTTTCTATTTCAACTAATTCCAACATTCAGATAATAAAAGAGACACATTATGACAGGGAAAATTGTCCTTACTTTATGGTCATATTTACACTATGTCTTTATTTAGATGCCTTATGTAACTGATAAAACCAACAAGCATTGCATAAACAAACGAAAACAAACAAACAAACGAAACCTTAAAGCCATATCACACACTGTTAAATATTTCGGTTCGCATGAAACATCATCAGGCACTTATATTGACAACAGCTTCAAAATATAGATACGTTTGAGAATGCGATTATCCTGTTAGTGAGATTTCAATAACTTTGGCTACTTATTAAAAGAATATTTATTATCTTAATAAACAGCAAAATACAGTGAGATCTTTCTTACAGGATAATTGCATGTTCCATTGTACCTGTGTTTTTAAAGTCTTGTAATAAAGTACCATGGTAAGTGGTCCTGTCACCACGACATGGCGCGTTATCAGGCTGCGAATGGAGCAATGGCTTTCAAGATGGAGGGTAACTGCGAATATATTGAATAATTAGTCGCGGGCAACCGACAAGGGGCGGACCTCCAGCTTGGTGGTTATGTATGTATCTATATATGTATGTATGTATCTATGTATGTGTGCATGTATGTATGTGTGTGTATGTATGTACGTACGTAAATGTGTATGTATGTAAATATGTATGTTATGTATGTGTGTATGTATCTACGTATGTGTGTATCTATGTAAATATGTATGTTATGTATGTGTGTATGTATCTACGTATGTGTGTATCTATGTATGTGTGTACGTGTGTGTATGTATGTGTGTATGTATGTATGTGTGTGTGTATGTACGTATGTATATATGTATGTGTATGTGTGTGTGTATGTGTAAAATGAAGTATCTAATGATGGTTCATGCACCGTGTGATATTACAATAAAGTGTTGTGTAGAACGGCATATTTTCTTTTGTTTATGATTAGAAAAACACAACGGGTGTATCAGAACCAACAAGTATTTGTCGCTTGTTTGTTCGTCAGTCGCTTTTCATTCTTTTACGTGGAAAATAAATAAAATTCAGGCGCGTTTGATAATGCCATTAGATAGCAGCGGTGAAAAGCGGTGAAAGGCACTGAAATTCATGTTTCTTTCGATGTTGTGTCATTGACCTTTACAGGGAAATAGTTTAATTTCGCGTCTCACAGTGAGACCGTTTGTGCAATAAGATCGCCGTTATATTGTTTAAAGGAGGCCATGTTCAGAGTAATGAAATGTATTGTGGGTTGTTTTGTTTGTTTGTTTGTTTGTTTCTGGCGCGACAGCCCCCAGTAGGCCATGGCCTTCTCATTCACAAGGATTCTAGATCACACACAACGACGCACCACAGTCGGTAAGACTCCTCTGGACGCGTGATCAGCTCGTCGCAGAGACCTCTACAAGACAACACACAACACTCACAGCAGACAGACATCCATGCCCCCAGTGGGATTCGAACCCACAATCTCAATAGGCAAGCGGCCGCAGACATTGTGGGTTGAGAAGACAAAAATATAAAAGAATTCAGATTAAAAAATAACGTGCAGATCGGCGATGTTTCGAGAAAGGCGCCTCGCAACCATTATTATGCTTATTATTGCCATCTGTCTTTTCGGAAAATTTCACCACGCAGTTTAGATATTCAGTTAAATGATGCTATAGGAGTCTGTCTCAGGGATTATAAGCATAAGAAAGGATTAATAAGAAGATTTGCGAGTTTTGAGGCCTCATATTCTAACCTTTCATTTTCACCAGCAGACACTTAGCAGAAAGTACGTACACCATTGGCACGAAAGTACAGATTCTCGGGAGAATACTAAAACATTCTGCTTCTCTTCCTTCTCTCTAGCAGTACTGTTGATGGACGAAGCTCATGAGCCTTCGGCGACCTTGAAACAGGAAATATTTTTAGAGCAATTAAAATATAACCGACAAATTCGCTTGGAAATAAACAGCTTAAAAAGTTGTACGCTTTGCGTAACATTTTTTGCAATATTTATATTGTGTTTTCTTGGAGGTACAAACTGACTTTAAACGTATTAAATTCAAATTCTTTATTCGTGGTTCCGTGCATCGTAATTCTAAGTTGAATAAATTCAACGACATGCAACAGTACGCAGATATTAGTTACTGCTAAATTACTCTACATGTTTCGGGCGTCCATCGCGCCCATCACCAGGAGTACATAAAACTGTAGTTGCAGCGTCTGGTACAGATCATACTATCTGGGCAGCAAGCTCCCTCAAACGTGACCAAATAAGGACTGGTTTGGGGCGGTCAGTGACGGTCCCAAACCAGTCCTTATGCCCGAAACATGTAGAGTAATTAGCAGTAAATAAATATCTGCATACAGATGCATCTCGTTGGATTCCTTCAACCTATATTAAACCCAGTTGCAGCCGTATACTCCGTACTCTTTAACGTTAATCAACGCTGCATTTTACCCAACGAGCGTATATATATATATACATATATGTTGCGTTTATGATTCTCCGATTTAAAATAATATTTTCAAACGGCGCTAGCCAGTTGACTTTTGTAAATGTAACACTCTGTTTTCTCTGTGAGACTGGAATTGAGTCTGAATTTTTGACCTTGACCATATAAAGCGTTACATGTGTATAAATCACGCCTGATTTTAAACATCTTAACTTTTATTTCTACGCAGTACTTTAGGCTATTTTTAATAAACCAGTAACAGTTTAGTAACATTCTGAAAAATATTTGGGTTTTCTGAAACGTTACGCCGTACCGTGTGGTAAATATTTACTGACTTGAGGCGGAACGTAATGTCTTTACCTTTAGGGCGCAGCAGTCCTGTTTTTAACTGCTTGGCATTGAATAGGTAAGAAGTAGGCTTCCCCGAAACGTCGAGATCTTTTTTACCGATCGACACGGCGGACAGCATCCCAGAAGCCTTGCGTCGTTATTGTCACTGGCATGAGAACTTCAATTATCACAACATTATTTCTTTACTGTGACTTTTGTCTACTTTATGTGCTGTTCTTGTTATACTTAAGTTGCTTAATTTTTAGAACATCGCCACCAAAGTTTAGTTTGTTTTTTGTGTTTTCTTTTTCCGACATATTTTGTGTCCAATTGTGTATAACTAATTCAGAAGTCATGGCGAGCATATTGCTGTAAACATCACAACAGCAGGGAGAAGGCGAAGGCCGACTTGCCAGCTAATTGAGTGCACACTCTATGGCGTGACAATACACGCGTCCTTTCCTCTTCTGTCCGTGTCCGGCAAGTTGCCGCGTCTTCTTTCTGTCATACCACAAGTATAATTCAGCATCTGAATGCAAATAGCCCACAAGTCGCAGGGCGCAGAATATAGTGTGATGTACCTATTATTAACCTTCTGGCAAGTATTTCTTTAGTCTGTCGACTATAACGTCCTATATCTCAAACATTAAATTTTCTAAAATACTACCAATCCTTAAGATGAATCGACGTCATATCAAAAGTAAAACTCTACAGTTTATCAAAAAGCGTCATAAGGCCCAGTGTGAGTCTGATTTAACTTAAAAATGGCACTTCTGATGCCGTCATTAAATTTCATTGCCTTGTACTGAAAAAAATATAAGTCTTATGAAAATATATGCTGGAAACAAAATTTGTATTGCTCTACGACTTCTTTTGTACACGTGTTTCACTCCCATAAATATTTAGAGCCACTCAACATGTGCAGAGAAAGTGATATTTCTGACGTATTTTGACCAAATTTAGAATTGGTCCACAAATTCAAGTTAAAGTAACTAGCATGAATATTTATATGCATTTCACAGTACCTCAATATTTTCCACGCTTATAGATAGGCGGGCGGACGAACATTTGAATGTGCCAAAATGTGTAATTCTGTTGCCAACAGCGGCCCTGAGAAAAAACACACATATATATTATTAAATTTAATCTGAAATCTTCCGAAGATGTACCGTAACGAAGGCTGTCAAAACGATGTGCTAGTATTGCACGAGAGGTTTCTTCGTGTAATTACAGAGTGTGCTTAATTATTACATGTTTCCTTTATTAAAGTTTTTATCTACTCCCTGTCTACTTATGAGTGACCCTCCCTCTTGCGCCCTGTATCCTTCAACATACACAAACAAAATAGCTAAACACCATACTCCTGGCGACGAAGTGGCGCTTCTTTTATATTTATATATATATATATGTATTACAACTATTCAGAAAATTGGACTCTAACAGTCTTACAAAGAAGAAGAACTGAAGCGGCAGAAATGAAGTTACTGAGACCTCTGGCAGGCTACACCATTTATGACCACAAAACAAATTACATACGCCGCGAACTACGGATTACAGGCAAACTAGACAAGATAGATGAATACAGACGGAACTGGCTTTCTCACTTGCAAATAATGCCACAAAACCGAGTCCCTTTGAAATCATACCACTACAGACCGCAAGAAAGGAGAACAATTTGAAGACCGAAGAAGCGTTGACGCGAGCAGCTATAACTCTGGAGACGGAACGGATGAAAGGGTCCAGTCCTTGATGTTTATGATGATGATGATGATGATGATACAACTGTATATAATATATATTATCTTTTTTTTTTCAAGACCTAAAATTTTGGCATTAATTGTGGTGGAACATAAAGTAAGGTGGAACACGATCATCAAAACTTCACTTTTAAAATTAGTAAAATATTTCAATAAATATATTGATCTTCACTTTCAGAAAAATGGTAAGTAGCTCTGAATTTGAATTATATTATACTCCTTTAGTGAAGCACGTTGTCTGAATTCTGCCTGCGATATCACAAAACACAGCAAGATGAGTTTCGATGTTGTCTAAACTCATATTGACTTACTTCACAATTCAAAGCAAAGTTGCTATATGTAGTGACCACTTGCATTAACAATATAAAATTCTGTTTTGTGTTTCGTATGATTCTGACAATAAAATTTATTGTCTTAAAGTAACTTAACCGATTTTATTTATTGGAATTATGGCGGAAATTGGGTGCTTTGAGGTAGATAGTGAATTTCTTGCAGGCCTGTTATAAAGAAAGGCTTGAGAGCTCAAGGCGTTAATACTGGAAATCAAAAAAGGCCAGAATTCGAAACCCATGCTGAAGCGTTGTGACTTAGGTGCTTGTTGCAGCGAGCCAAACCAATCAATTCTGTTTGCGTTGGGTGCGCTGTGTGTGTGTAGTTGAAATGCTGTCTCGTCCTGCACGCATGTAACGTGTCAACTCAAGGATGGACCATTGTTTGGCCAATAACTGGCGTGAATACATAACCTTGAAAGGGGTCCTCCTACAGTAGAATCTCTCCATTATTGATTCTCAGCTGTTAAAAGGACACTTTGTGTTGCCTGATTAGCTACCGTGTTTTGTTATGTTACACGTTGCTAGGAAGCTATTTGTTGTTGTTGTCGTGTAGAAACGTTATTGTTTGAGTAAAGTATATACAACTTGAATGGTTAACCTTGGATTATTTGTTATCAGGAGTTATTTGTTATGAATACTGATTATAAAACCATTAGTTCCATATGTTTTTCCCATTCCTTCTTCTAATTTTCTACACAATGATATGTAAGACATTCTAATTGAATGTTGAAACACGACGGACAATTCTGTCACCTTTACATGACCGCCAGCGACGTTTCAATTATTCCTGATGTAATCAGTGTAAAGGAACTAACTGTATGGAAAATAATTATTTGAGTAGCTAATGGTCGCTCATGTGGTTAAGAAATTTTAATCTTTCTATGAAAAGCCCAAGATTATTACTCTGTTCACATCATCCCACCACTAGACGCTAGTCAGAGCAAGATTAATTCTTCCTGCTCACTCACGTTCTATTTAGTTTAACACCGACTTTAATATTATCTTCACACTTATGCTTATGTCTTCCTGTCGTGTTTACGGATTAAAATTTGTTTGTGCTTCTGATTCCCTCCGAACTTGTTCCATTTTACATCTTTCTCGTAGTGAGTATAAGTAATTAACTAATATAAATTTATTTCTGTAGTAATTCAATACCAAACTACAATACGCATCAGAACACATAAAAATAGACCTTAACGTGGATATTTCTTCAAATGTGAGTGAAAATTAGCTTGCTTCGTGCTCCTATAATAATCATGTAACGGTTGATAACTTGTTTTTTGCTTCTGTGTGTGTGTGAGTGAGTGTGTATGTGTGAATGTGTGTGCGTGTGTGTGTGTGTGTGTGAGTACGTGAGTGTGTTAGTGGGTATGTGTGAGTGAGTGAGTGAGTGTGAGTGAGTGAGTGTGAGAGTGTGTGTGTGTGAGAGTGTGAATGAGTGTGTGAATGTGTGTGTGTGTGTATGTGTGTGTGCGTGTGTGTGATCTTTTTCTAACAGTATACATATGCGTGTAGATTCAGGAGTCTTCATATCCACCTTGTGGCTCTCTAGGATATGGCACTTGCACTCAAAATCTGGCGGCAGTACACCGGTTCAATACAGTCTGTCATGTCGTAAGAATGAAAAGGCACGAGTTAAAGAGATATTAGGGACATAATTAAATACACAAACATTTTATTATCTAGATGAATTTTTATGTGTAATAATGGTACATAATAATGTATATATATATATATATATAGTAATTTGACTGTAATAATTCTGTTTACTTCACATACTTTTTTATATTTTGCATGTGTGTGCGTGTGTGTAGGTATGCATGTATGTACGTATTTGTGTATTCATGTACGTACGTAGGTATGTATATATGAATGTATGTATGTATATAGGTAGGTATGTAGTTAGGTATTAAGTATTCATACGTATATGTGCGTATTTATTTATTTGTTCATTCATTCGAAGCGTTAGTACCCACTTGCAAGACAATACGTCATACTTCAGAAGAACACAATATGAAACTTTACATCCCGACAACCACAGACGACGTAGCAGGCAGTACATACTCTGAATTTCTCCACCCCTGTCTCAAACTGTATCTGCTTACACACAGTCGCTTTTCAGGACCCTTTCTTCCGGACGGTTTTGTTTTTATAGCTGTCAGAAATGACACAAGCACACAGAGATTTATTCAAACAGACAGCAGAACTGTATTGAACATGGATTCATAAATAATAAGAAGATACATTTGAAGAAATAGGTCTGTTGTAGTCATTGTGCTGCACATTGTAAACTATACACACAGACATACACACAAAGAAGCAAATATGCTGGCAGACACCAAAACTTGAAAGAACTAATTGTATAAACAAAAAATACATAAGGAAGCTGTCCTATGCTGATAGTTGTCCCAGGCACAGCGACACACAGACACACAGAGATGAAACGATATAGCAAGTTCCGCCTCACTTATTTACCAGGCCCCTACAGAAGATACAATTGCGCCAACCTAACCAGGCTGTGTGGACTTTCCTTCTAATTTCTTTAACGACACTTCAGGTCTATAAACATCAAATATTTGGATGATGTTGAAGTGGTAGGAATGTGGGAGAAACTGATCTTGGTCTAAATGAAACTGCGTCTTGCGGTTTGCACAGAACGACTGAGGAATGCTCTAACGAACTCAATTCATTGTAGTCGGTCAGCGGTTGGGATTCGAACCTAGTGACACCGCGTATAACAGAGAAGCCTTCCACCTCAGTTCATTTGCTCTGTTTGCTGTGTTTATTCTTGCTGGCTCCTCTTTCAAACTCATTGATTATTTTGCACTTGACATTGCCATTCTTTCTTTGCCGTTATCAACACCATCACCATCATCAACAAAAACATCATCATTATTATTATCTGCACCGTTTTGAACCTGCTGTTTCTTTCCAGTCGCTAAATTTGTCTGTCAACACTTTTATTTGCCTGTCGCTTGGTTTCTCACGGTGACGTGCATGAAGCGTCTGACTTTCAGAAATATGACAACATGTCGATTTTTAGATGGTTACGGACGTTTCGGATCAGCTTGATGCCTCCACCTTCATGGTCTGAATATTTAAGAAGGAAGCTGCTCCGAAACGGCCTTTACTTTTTGTCATATCCCGGAAGACTTGAATCATTGTTTAGATTGTTTTAATTTTCAGTTCTTTGCATATGGAGTAAAAAGTCGTTCCTCTTATTTTGTATTCATTCTAAAGAAATGTTAATATTTTGTCGTAATTGCTGTTCTCGCGACGGCGAATGCAAAAATTTCTGTAATGGAACTGGAAATATATAGTGTGGCAGAAAATTTCCATCGTTCTGGAGGGAAATCCTGCCTCTTTTTGCATCTTCAATTTCCGTCACGTTAAATGAGTGGCATCCCAGACAATAGCAAACTCTACTAGTTTTTACTGATCTGTGTTGCTGTGAGCATTCGGCTATTCTATAAAGAATATTTTTCTGCTCTTTTTATCCTTGGTTCCAAATTATTGTTCACAACCAATTTTTGCTTCCATACAGGTCGTGGCTAATTCTGTGGCTTTGAATTCATAGTCCATATTGTCAACCTGAGTGGGTGTTATAATTTAGGTGGGTAGCGGTTAATACACGAATATAAATACAATGATGAACACTATTAATATTTATGTGATGATTAAAACACTAAGTTCCATGTACCGATTAATTAGCCAACATACATACGGTGATTCCTTCTTGTCGAATTAGCGGGATAGATATCAAATAACCAAAATATCACGGAAGATAAATTATGACCACCAGAAATATCTACGAGGTATCCCTAATACTGCGACTTCACTTTCCTTCGTTGTGATAGCAGTGCTCTCTTTGTCTGTGACTCTCTGAGAGAGTGGTCCGTTTCAACCTCTGAAAGAGTTGGAATTTGGAAATTACGTTGAAACACTGGATGCTGCCACATTTGTACTCGGAAAACATTATTTTACTGTCAAGCATGTAACCTTCATGAAATCTGTTTGGATGCAAATGATTGTCTGTACGGAACTTGTCTGTCCATAAACACAGTACAACAGAGGAAGTGGCTCAGTGTGTGCAGTGAACAGTGGCTTTTATTTGGATCTCTATGTGGGTAGCTCTGCCCTACGGCGCAAGTATGGATGGTGCAGAAGCCCTATTTGTTCACCAGCTCATGGTTCATCTCTTCACTTGCACATGTCATTAGTACATTGATCAGGACTGTGCCCTTTTATACGAATCGAGCGAAATGTCTATCAAATTTCTAGCCTACATATGCATTTCTTATTGGTCAAAGACCCTAGTGGTAAAGTTGGAAGTATTCCTAAGTGATCTTATGTTTGTTCCGGGTTAAAATCTCCGTCTCAACGCTGGCTATGATGATTCAGGTAATGCGTTTCTTTTCTGGGTTATTCCAGGAAAATGGTCGGATTTTAACTCGAAAAACCCGTCGTCAAATAAGCCATAAATAAACCTAATACAGTTTAGGTTATATGTGAATGCAAATTGCCTGCCTGGTACCTGTTTCCTACATGAAACATATAATAATCACATAAAGATATTATGGAATTTTCACCGCACTATTCACAGTATGTACGGTCTCCTTGGCTGTTAAAGCCATGTGCCAGTATCTCAATCCTCATTTCAAGTCTTTTTTTATGACATGAAAGTATTAATTCCTTAGCGTGAGCGTTACACTTCCTTCAGTTATCCATGTAATACCTCAGATCTACTGATATTCTAACTAAAACAACAAACCCGACTAAATGACGGGTATTTCTTTTTGAATTTGATGTTTGTGTGACCGTGCATCTCTGATACAATAGTATAAACAACCAACTAGATGCAATAATAGCAGTTTATTAATAAATTGTTATTATTGCATCTAGTTTGTTGTTTATACTATTTACGGATATTTCTGTTTGCAAGTAAATTTTAATAATCCACATTTTATTACATTTTCCATTTTATACTTTTAGGTAAAACAATAACTTCCCTTTCTTATTTAGATAAATACAAGCAGAAACTCAAATTAATATTTGTGTTCTTTCGTACTGCCTTGAAGCCAACAGTGATCTGCAGCTCATTCCACAACGTCTGTGTTGGCACTTGACTTCCAGTGGTTATGAGGATGTCTGCAAGTTTCTGATATGACGAGTGGGGTTTTGGGAAACAAACAGTGACTGTCAGAAAGGAGCGCATGCTGCTATGCTTATTTGTTATTCCTCCGCACAGAAGAGATGAGCTGCAGCGTGTCACTCCACGAAACTACAATAAAACCTTCTTCCAACCGCTGTACAAACAAGCCCCCGCCTCTTGGATCTTATTTTCTGCGCCTGCACTTGCAACACATGCAAAGCTTCTTCTTACCTGTAAATCGGTAAATGTTAGTCGCCGTTTGACAGAGAGAGATACAATGTTTGTTTTTGGAAAAGTATTGGTGAACTACCAATGTTAAGAACTGAAAGATATGATACTTCTCTTTCCCAAGTATAATTCTTTTTTCAGTACGACATTATAGGATATATTTAATAAATACGGACGAACTTCTAAGGCTTGTATTTGGGTTCTGTCTTAATCCGAAAAATTGGTCTGAGTTGTCTGGCTCGCCTTGCCTCGCCATCGAGACGGAAGTCGATGAAATACCTCCTCCCCGCACGGTTTTACCATTGCTTCTTCTTTGTCGTTGTTAGCATTGCGTGTTTAAGTCTGCTGTGAATAGTTCAACGTGACTGATCATCACACAGACCTATTGGAAGATAGATGTATCGCTGAGAGTTACTCTGAAACAGATGTAGGTTAGGCCCACACTCTTTATGTTCCCTCCCAAATAGCGCCTTCTTCAGTGGTAGGAATCGCGTTTAAAGCGTGTCTGAAGATTTAAAATACAAATAATGAAAGTAATTTTAGTTTTGTTAAGTAGAGACACCGTAAGATGATAGCGAGGCATTTCATTGTTAACACAGCAAATATCAGAGCAAATGTTCAAAGTGATGGCCACCGACTGCATTATAAAAACCCCCGGACTTACTGTCGAAATCGCTCGAAAACGCCACGTCTTTTTTCTATGCTGTCACAAGTTGCCTGGATCCTGGACAGAGGCTCATTCATCATTTCGATGTACTGCAGTATGTAGTTCACAGAAATGATTTGCCTCTCTAATTACTAATATCTGTTTTATCACCCTCATTATAAATAGGTATAATGATCGATACCTTCCCCTGCTCAGTCAATTACTCCTTATTCCAAGTAGAAATCATAAGCCTATGGGTCTCTGAAGCAATTGCCCTCTTACTTTCTTTAAGCAATTATGCTGGAATGTGATCAATACCTGTTGATTTGTCCCTTTTTATCTTCTCAGTAAACATCTAAAGTTCAAAGACACTGAGCTCAGGCTGTAGCGGAGAAAACAGCCTTCAGGTATTCTCGTATGTCCGTGTTGAAACGAACTTCAACCCTGTCGTGGAGGAACCACATCCTAAGTTCCTGTTAACCTGCAGGAATTACGTAGGGGTCAATAAAAGAATGCTGAAAAATACCACAATGTAAACTTAGCTGCTGGCCACCGTTGACTGATTCGTATTGTGTCCAAATACAGTTTTCATGGCTGCTGACAATACGCTAGCGAGTAAAGGAAAATACCCCTGTTAGAATACAACACTGAACACAGATTTTCGCTCAGCACAGCGTCGGAGAAACCACTTGCTGAAATCCTTTCGCTTGAAGTCCACCGGGTCCATTGCTGTTCACTTTGTCGATGATATGCGTGCAGCTCTTGCTGATGCATGGCCTACCAAACGGCAGTGTGAGATGCATGCATGGCGTGCCTAACTGTGACGTGTGTTCTTTGAGTCTGTGTCAGCACTCACGTTTAAGACCGCTTTCTCAAACCTCCGAGTCACTTCGCATTGCACACACACACACACACACACAGATTGCATGGTGTTTCCATGGCAACAGTGGTTAGGCGAACGCACTACATTTTTACCTTACACTACGTTGTGTGTCTTGTTTACAAACTGATCAGTCTGTCGGCCAAGATACCAACAGGTGAATCTGGACGTCGCGCCTACTGTAACAGTTCTTGGGAGTTACGTTGTTCATGGTGACCTCAGGTAAGTGGGCAGGTGGTGACAGAGGGAGGGGTAATTACGATTTTCTTAAGTGAATTTCCCCCTAGAACAAATACCTCGCATGAGACCATCGAAGGACAATCTGCCTTGGAGAATCTCCCGCTTTCTTAGTGTTACAGGCTTGGTATTGTACGTCCCTCACTTCTCGGCCAGATTAGGAGTAAGAATTCACGCATTCAAGATGTAACGAAGTATAGGGCAGTGGAAGTATTTCTGACGTCACTGAGAAATTTTTTTTCTCCGTCATCAGTATTGGTGACTTCATTCAACAGCTTTGAAGACTGGGCAAATTGCTTTTCAATAAGGTCGCTATACAGGTACGCGCCGTATGACGACCTTTCGTGCAACGACGGACCGTATATCGACGGCAGTCCCACAAGATTATAATAAAATATTGTAATATTTTAATACAATATTATAATACCCTTGTGTTACAGTTGTCTACAGTACTCAGTACAGTAAAGGGCGCTATACACTCGCAGTTAAACTAAGCGATTTTACTGTGTGACGTCATACCTGACAGAAAAAATGAATAAAATGCGCAGTTTTGACAGGCAATAGCGCAGGCCTCAGTACTGTCCTTTCCAGTCGTCTTTCACACAGAGAACTGCGCAGTCACTCAGTGAATCCCAAACACATTCAGTTCAGGTTTTCGTGCAGTTTTTTTTTACACAGTTAAACTGCACAGTTTACCTTAGAGTGTATGGGGCCCTTAACATGTTGTAAAGGTTTGTAGCCTAGGAGCAATAGGCTATACCGTATAGCCTAGGTGTGTTTTAGGCTATACTGTACTGTCTCGGTTTGTGTAAGTACACGTTCGCGCTACGACGAAATCGCCTAACGACGCGTTTCTCAGAACGTATCCCCGTCGTTAAGTGACGCATATCTGTATTTCTATTAGGCTGTACAGCTTCACACCAACTGCTGTAGGAACCTCTTATCTCTTATAATTTTGATAACTTCGAATCACGTCCTGAGATGAATGTACTAAGTTCCAGTGCACGCTTTTCACGGCAGTGATCTGTGACACCGTGTAGTGTGGTAGGGGGATACAAACGTTTCAGGGGGGGGGGGGAGAACTTTATCCGTCTTCAGGGTAAACTATGAGATAGGGTCCCTACCATAACTTTGAGACAGTACTCATTCATCACACCAACGACTGCACATTGGATACATAAAAATGTGTTCCTATACTGCTCGTACACGTTTCGACGAAATTTACACCACCTTCAGGAAACTTTAAACCAACATTTAAAACTTACTAAAATATAATAGAGTACAAAGTATTCCGTAATTTTGACGTTTTCCTGACCGTGCATCTCAGGATATTTTATCTCAGTAATTAACCAACTTGATGCACAAAATTTTTGTTTTACAATAAGTTTTATTTCATGCCTCTACATGTTTCGAGCACATGGTGCTCGAAACATGTAGAGGCATGAAATAAAACTTATTGTAAAACAAAAATTTTGTGCATCAAGTTGGTTAATTACTGAGATAAAATATACCGTGTTACGTCACAACATTCGTGCAGCTGAACGTTTCTTAATTTGTGATTAAACTGGTACCAAATAGTCACATTTTACGGCGTTTTCGTTGATTTTGCTTATAATATTATGGTGATGAATTGTAGTTTTTTATTCGCAAACAAATATTTAATTATGGCGTCCATCCGCAATGGATCTTCTCCCTGTATGATGTGTGGTGCAGCGCACAGCACATCATACATATCATCACGACTGCATTATAATTATGCTTACATAAAAATTTATAATTTACTTAATTATCGTAATTTTCGTTCAATGCTACGCAGTCTGGAATTCCGACAGTGTAGTTGTCTGAACCATAAAAAAGCTTTCAGTAAATGCAGACAACCGTGGCCTAATTTGTATTTTAATTCTCGAGTTTGCCTGCAAGGTCCTGAAAATTACTGCAGAAGCCGGGGGCTCCAAGTAATCAACAGTTGATATTTGGGCACTGAAATAAGGAATAAATGAATAGTGTTGTGTAATTTCAGTTGTGAATTTCATCTCAATTAATTATTACTTAAATACGGACAGGAGTATAACAAATGGGCTCTTAACTTTGAATGTGATGATGTGTCACAACTGAAGCAACCGCTGTCAAAGCTTCATTGCCCTCTACATTGCTTGACGGCTGACTGTATCTGTCCTGTTACAAGACAGCCCCCGTCCGCTTGTAGCCAGCAGGTTGAAGAATTGTGCAAACTGAAATTCGTCCATGCGGACTGGAACAATTCAGACGTTACTGAAGCACTGATAGTGCTCTTACTCTAAAGCACACGCATTTGCACAATAATTTATGTTTATTTACGGTTACACTTATAGTCAAACAGTCAGCACTACTTTTCCGTATTCCGGAAGACTTAGGTTCAGATCCATGCCAGGAGACCGACTTGCTTGACATAGATTTCTTATTGTGGACAAGAGTGCTTGTATGCCAATGATTCAACACTAACTCAGGTAAGGCCAGGACCAATTCGTTCGACACATGTTCAGATTCATTGTTTAATAGTCCATCAATTATTCCGATACTGACAGTGTCTTTGATATTCAGGTGACCGTGCATCGTGATAATTTCTTATAATAAAACCAATTAGATGCACTAATTTCTCAAATTTATTTTCAGAATAAAACTCTACATGTTTCGGACAGTTCCTCTGTCCATCATCAGGTGTTTTTCACTGTACACACAGCAATGGTATATGTCATACAGGTTTGCTGACAGCTTGCGAGCAGGATCAGGACGGAACCTGTATGACATATACCATTGCTGTGTGTACAGTGAAAAACACCTGGTGATGGACAGAGGAACTGTCCGAAACATGTAGAGTTTTATTCCAAAAATGAATTTGAGAAATTAGTGCATCTAATTGATTTTATTGTAAGAACCGACAGTGTCGTCCAGTAAACCACAAGCAATGAATACCTAAATCCATGAAGCAATCTTTCTTAAGAAGCTAATACTTCCTAAGTAGGTCAAGAAGTGTTCCGCATTTTACACAACCAGAATGTCCATTAACACGTTTATAAGTGCCCTTTACGTGTTTCTGTCCCGACTCAGATGAATTAGTTCGTGTCCTCCTATCCCATTTGTTTATGATCTATTTTAGTACAAAGATAAATAAAAGAAAGAAATTCACAGTTACGAAAAGCTCAATTTTTTGCACTTAACACAACAAAATTCAACTGAGGAACTTACAGACGTTTCATCATCACCTGTTTTAATCAGATTTCAAATCTACTCACCTTCTTGCCAATAGATACCGGGGGCACTTTCTTAGAGGATAAAGCCGATGGAGTGTGAGGCTAACCACTCAATTCCATCTATTGCCGGAATTTCAAAAAGATTGGAGCTATACCACCAAAACCAGGGCAAGGCTCATAGTAAGCCATAATTACAGTTTCTATCATTCCTGCTTTCAAGTAAGCTAAATATCTACTCAAAGAAATGAGATGTTTTGTGGAATAATAATTATTATGTGCTAATGTGTAATGTGGAGCAATATAGACTCCGAAAACATAATGGGCTAAACGGGTGCCACACAAAACAGCGGAACGGTTTGCAAGTTTAGGCACTCCCAGGACAGACATCATCATAAAGCCAATTCGGTGCAGCTCTTTGTAATAAAGCAGCTCTCGTTCAGGTCCATTGTAAGACGATTTCGCCGCTTCTAGAAGCTGGTCAACAGAGAATTAAGGAGGAGTTCTGATTACGGTGTGGTGTAGTGTGGTGTGGTGTGGTGTCCTGTCCAGTGATGCATCTGTCAGCTCATATGTATTATGGTGTTGTGTCCTGTCCAGTGATGCATCTGTCAGCTCACATGTATTATGGTGTGGTGTCCTGTCCAGTGATGCCACTGTCAGCTCACATGTATTATGGTGTGGTGTCCTGTCCAGTGATGCATCTGTCAGCTCACATGTATTATGGTGTGGTGTCCTGTCCAGTGATGCATCTGTCAACTCACATGT
>Ga0131853_10002651_pt1 | contig 31990 bp, 23 predicted proteins | sample TergutLab28metaG_FD_92764 | JGI IMG/M metagenome (GOLD analysis project Ga0131853, IMG submission 92764) | Labiotermes labralis P1 segment gut microbial communities from Petit-Saut dam, French Guiana - Lab288 P1 (version 2) (version 2) | ecosystem: Host-associated > Arthropoda: Insects >... | reverse complement strand
ATCAATAAATGGATTATTACCATGATCAATAGCTCTTAAAAGTGATCTTTGATCTCCAAAATTGAGGTAGTCTCTTAATATTCGATTGTTATCAGGAGTTAATGATATTTTAGGTAGATTAGTTGCGATTGAAAAAGTATTAGCTAGATTACTACTTAAGTCATTTAATACATATTTCACTGCATCTTTTACCGCCTCTTCGACAAGCTTTCTCATTTCTGAAATAAAATCATCCACTACTTCTCCGATTCTTTCAGAATCAGTCACAAAACTCGCAATGTGCGATTGCCCCCCAGCTCTTGTGTCTTGAACTCTAACAGTTGAAAAACCTGCTGTTCCTAGACCGGCAATAGAAACTGTCACTTGATAATGACCATGTCTTGATCGAATCGTTCTATGCGAAATACTTTGTGTTATTTTATTTACTAATCCTGCTCCATTCAAAACATCATTTGCTTGAATTCCTGAGAAACTTATCGCTCTACCAAAAGCCTCACTTCCGACATAAGCATCTAGAAATGCTCTTCGTGCAGCAGTTTGCATGCTTTCAGGCATTCCACCCCAAGAACTAATAATATTGCTTGGCAGCCTATCAGCCACATTGATGAGTGCATGAGTTCTACTATTTTCTCCTACTCTTCTTTGTTCGATTTCTAGTTCATTATGAAATACTCTTAAGTATTCTAAATAGCTACTTTCCCATTCACGAGCGAGACGTTGTAGGTATTCGATCCAAGAATGAATTCTGAAAGTATCATTTGTCTCAAGTCCATTACTTGCTACTGTTAGCGTGGCATCGCCAGATCTTGTGAATTCAACCCTTTTTCGCCAAGTGATTCCTTGCTCATCCACATTGTATAGAGTAAAATTCTCTATAATATTGTGACCAAAAATAGAAATTGTAGATGACGGTCGTTGCGAAAAAGATGCCGTATCATCAGTATGAATTGTTGTGAAGAAATCGACAGTATTTCCTTCTAATAAATCAGCTCGTGCAAATGTCGTTTCCATCCAAGGTACGACATGTAAGGTCATTTCCGTTTCCAAGCCTGTATCTGTCTTAACTGTGAGCGTAAATGTTCCTGTTTGCAAAGGGGTTATTCGTGCATCAAATCGATCCAAACGTAGATCAGTAATTGGATAGCAAATTCCGCCACCATCTTCAAAGCGACCACAGTCGTAGCTAACACGACCAACCTCAATCGAACCAAGGACATTACTTGTAATAGTTATTGAATTCATATGCGTTGGCTCTTCAAACAATCCTGTGCTTGGTAAACGATCGAAAGTTGAACCTGTAATCCCGCCTCTTAAATTGAATTCTTATCCGAAATAGACTGTGTGTTCTAAAAATTCATCGTAAATGGATAAGGATGCATCTTCTGGAATGACAGTTGGTGGCTGTGGCATCATAGTACTTGGTCCTAAATTCAAATAACCAACACCATCTTCGCCTAGAACTTGAACTGGGTTAGCACTCCGCAAAGTAGTATTGTTTCCAAGTTGTCCAGAATCATTGAACCTCCATGTCCAAACTGTTCCATCATGTCGTAATACAACCGCATGTCCTCCACTTGCACTAACCATTGTAATGTTATCCAAATCTTGAATTTTATATGCCGTTCGTATATCTGGATTCCATCCTGAACCTATGGATACACCGCTGATCCAGCCCCAATGCCACACAGTTCCATCACTTTTTAAAGCAATAGAATGGCTTCCACCGGTAGAGACTGTCAATATATTTTCAAGATTTAAAACTCTAGTAGGTGTCCAAGTATTTCTTCTATTTCCTATACCCAGCTGACCATTATAATTATGCCCCCAAGCCCATACGGTTCCATCATTTCTCAAAGCCATTGTTTGAGCATTACTCGCCGTAATTGATACAACATCATTAATCTCCAGTACTTGGTTAGGTCTACCATTGGGATGTGGTGATCCAGCGATAGCTCGAATTCCCCATTGAAATACTATACCATCGCTTCTTAAAGCAGTTGTTCTTTCTCCAGCTGCGGAAATAGATATAATATCGCTAATACCTAAAGTTTGAACGGGTAAAAATTGATCTGTAGTAGTATTCCCTATTCCCAATTGACCACTTCTGTTGCCTCCCCAAGCCCATACGGTTCCATCACTTCTTAAAGCTACTGTATGTGTCCCTCCTGCTGAAATGGATATAACATTACTTATTCCATAGACTTGAACAGGAGTTAGCTGATTTGTCGTGGAAGCATTGCCCAGTTGACCATTTGCATTCTCTCCCCAAGTCCATACAGTTCCATCACTTCTTAAAGCTACTGTATGTGCCCCTCCTGCTGAAATCATTGGTTCAGTTGTAAATCCAGAAGTTTCAAGAAAAATATCATTGTACTCATCAATTAATTCACTTTCACTACTATAGTTTACTGAAGTATCATTTAATAATAAATCCTCATCTAGCTTTCCATCCTCCACCTCATACCCTAATGGATATTCATCATATTGAATATCTAGATACTTATCCCCTACTACTGAATCTTCATACACTTCATCCAAGTCCGAGTCCATATCTTCTTCAATAACTATTTCATCTACAACAAAAAGATCTCTACCCATTCGATCCCCAGCAAAAACAACCCCCGGCACTACAGCTTGCCAAATCAAAACCAAAGCAAGCAAAAAAACTCCCATTTTCTTAAACATACTTCCCATCTCCTTTTCATCAAATCACACAACACTTTTCAGCCAACCAAAAAACTAGGTTACCAAAACAAATGTTTCAATTTCCTAGTTTCTATTATAACAGAAAAATTAATCTGTGCGAGACATTGTAAAAACTTACACCGATTTTGTAAAAATTTACAGTCAAAACACCCCCTAAACCCTAACCTCAAAAATTTCTTTTCCACCCTCATCACGCCATCGAGGTTCTACTACATCAAGATTTTCCCTAACAAAAGTCAACAGCTCCCTTACCTTTCTATCAAAACGACCTCTGAAATTCGAATTAAAACGTTCGATTTCAAAAATCCTCACAATTTATAAGCCAATCACAATAGTTGTTATAACTAAATATACCAGATTACGTTCCTAAAGAGGATCATCATAAGCTACTTTAACTGTCTCAATATCTCACAATAAAACGTTATATCCGCCTCTTTTGAAAACTCAGTCTAACAGTTCAGACTTCAATGTTTCCAAAACAGTTGAAGATAGCTTAGTATATTTTGCAATCAATTCAAGCTCATTCCCATCTTGGAGCATGGCTTTTGCCATCTCAAGTGCTTTTTCATCACGTCCCTCAGCTATACCTTTGGCCATACCTTTAGCCGTTGCTCTATCTTCAACAGTTTTACTCCAATTACACATTTGCATAACCTCGCTCTCTAATTCCTCACTTGTTGGAATGTCATACTCATTCTCTAAAACTTCTATTTTTTCTTTGGCACGAATTTCCTCTGAAAATAATTTATTCAACATATTCAGCATCCTTGATTCCGATTCATCCCCCATTTCACCAAGATGAACCATTACTACTGACATCAAATCATAATTTTCTTTAGCTTCCTTAACATCTCCCACAATGTTACGTTCATTAAGTTCATATGCTGTAATTGTGTTTTTCAATGCCAAAGGGGCGTTTCTACACAGCCAAATGGAATATACTTTCTTGATTTTATTATAATCCATTGTAGGAAATTCTGTTCCATATTGGTTCGAAATCATCATACAATCATAGAATAAACCTCGTTTAACCAGAGGATAGCCAGGATATTGGTCATTTTGAGCTTCAATATTGATAATTAGTTCTATCATCTCATCTTCTTTTGGTATAAAGGCTCGATATCTGATATCAAAAAAGATTTTTCTATTATGATTCCCAATGATTTCGGTTGATAATCCTTGAATGGCTTTCCCTGTAAAAATTTCAACTTCTCCTATAGCGGGGGTTCCTTCGATATAGTTGATAATTTCTTTGATGTCAATCTCCTTATATTCTGCTACACATTCTTTCATAATCCAACTTAGAATCCCTTTATCAGCTAATATTCTTTTGCATGATTCATCATACATCGGTTTTCCATCTGTTGCTTCGATGGCATTTGTTAGTTTTGTATCTTTTGTGCGTGATTTTTTCTTCGACATTTTTATTCATCTCCTGTCATATCTATATAGGCATGAACAATACCCTCTACTATATAGTTACGCAAAAAAGGAGCTCAATCTTTTTTCTTTCGAGATGAAAACGCCGAGCATTTTGGAAAAATTTTTGAATTTCCATATTTTTCGATAAAAAAGGCTTATTTTCTTGTGGTTTTTCAAAATTATTTTGTTAGTATTATAGCATAAGTGAGACTTTTTTGAAAGAGTCAGTGTTGAAAATAATCTTTTTTATTGAAATTCAAACGCATATGCTTTTGCGAATTTTTAAAATCTATTGCGCCTGTTGTTTTTGATGAAGGCTGTGACTAAACCGATTTTGTAAAAATTTACAGTCAAAACACCCCCTAAACCCTAACCTCAAAAATTTCTTTCCCATCCTCATCACGCCATCGAGGCTCTATTACATCAGGATTTTCCCTAAAATCGAAAGTTAATAAATAACCTTTACTTTCACCAAGCTTATCCATATAACCTAAAAGCTGCTCCACTCCTTCTTCATTATAAAGTGTCCCTTTCCAAATTTTCAACTCTAACACAAAGCGTTTATTTCCATAAGTCACAACAAGATCCATGCGTCTATCGTCAGATAAAGCTGTTTCTATAAAGTAAAATCCTTGCCCATTTAAAAGAGGCTTCAAATAGGTCAAAAACATAATTCGACATTGCTTTTCAAGAAACTTCCCCTCTTTTTGGCTATAAATCTCTTTCCAATGAGCCCTGAAACGTTCTAAGCACAACGACATATCAAATTGCCCACTTCGAATGATTTCATTAGTCAAACTGCCAGTTGTAAACACACCTGATTTTGCTTCATCTTTAGAAATAAAATAACTAGTCATTCGCATCTCGAAAATTTTATTAGAGATTTTAACACGATCATTTATTTCTTCAATATAACCATATCTATAGGCTAAGTCAATGGCTGGATTATCATTTGAGAAACTACGTCTACCACCTAGGATTAAAATATCATACAATAAATTTCGCATCTCTTCATTTTTTTCTAAATTCTGCGACAAGCTTTTGAATAATTCATTGTCAGTTTCTCTTTCCAATCGACGAACAGCTTCTTGGACACCATCTAAACTCCATTCTTTAATTTTTGTATCTAAATACCAACAAATACGTGAAACCAGAACAGGATAGCCATTTGTGTAAAAATAAATTTCTTCGGCAACTTCCACCACATTCATCCCTGTTTGATGGTCATTTTCATAATCTGCTAACATTCCAGCAATTTCCTTGATTGAAAAAGTCATATCGATCTCAAAAGTCGTTGCAATATTCCACGGAGAGTTTTGTTCTTTTTCATCATTCGCAAGCAAATGACTTCCTTCGGCAACCATTTTAAGTTTAATATTCTTAATATCATACACGCCTGCTAGTACGACACTGTGGAAGGTAAAATCACGCCTTTTTGCACGAGCGAGAAATTTATTTCTAAGCATATTTAAAAAACCTAGGAAAACACGAAAATTACTTGCTTTATCTACTTCATCGATCATCAGTACAACTTTTTTATTTTCGCATAAATTTGTGATGTGGTCGCTTAAAGCAGGAAATGTTTCAATTGATTGATTTTTCCAACTTTCCTGATATTCCTTTGACACGTTTGAAAATTTTAAGGCAACCCTCACACGTTCTAAAAATTCTTGACAAAAGGCTTTTTCGGTTGCAAAACTAGCGTCTCCCATCTCTTCAAAACTAATTGAAATAACAGTATACTCATCAGCCAAATAAGTTTCAAGTGCTGTTAAAGTTGTTGTTTTTCCATATTGCCGTCCACGATTAATCGTAAAGTAATTTCTCCTATCAATCAATGTTTTGATTTGTATGAGCTTATCCTCAATATCTACCATGTAATGATCTTCTGGCATACATAATCCTGTTGTATTAAAAACTTTTTCCATGGATTGCACCTACCTTCCATTCTGTTGATAACAGTATACACGATTTCAAAAGAAAAGCCAATGAATTTTGGCAACTTCTTTTATTAATATTAATTGGTTTTCACATCACATATATATCACAAGCTTCACAGTAAACTTATCTTCATTATGGATGATTTTCATTTCACCATCATATTGTTGGACGGCTTTACGGATAATTTTAAGTCCTCTCCCACGATTTTCACCATCAACATGACGTGAAATGATCTGATCTTTTTCGTAAATGACAACCCCATCAAAGCTATTTTCCAACACTATCAATAATTGTCCTTTAGAGTAACAAATATTAAGATTAATAAATGGATTTTCCACAGCCGTTGTCGCCGTAATGGCATTAGTAAGTAGATTACCAAGGATCTTCGTAACATCTATTGCGTCTATCTTTAGATCAATAGGAATTTTAATATCAATTTCTACCGCTATAGCGTTATTGGTAATTTTTCCTAATTCACCATTAATTACAGCGTCAAAAATCACATGACCTGTATTACTGTGAATGACATTTTTCTTGCTTTGTTCTAACAATTGCACCACATATTTCTGCGCCTCCTCAGGAGATACACGTAATTGCTCCTCTAAAGTGTTCAGGTGAAGCTTAAAATCATGTCTCATATCTCTTGAATTTTCAAAATTTTCTTGAATGAGCTGATACTGTGTTTGATAATGTAACTTCTCTTGTGCCTCCATAAATGCTGCCTGTTGTTGTATATGAGCTAAAGTAAATTTTTCAAGGATAAAGAATACCACGACAACCATAACAAAAATAGACAGTAATAATATTAAATGAATGTGAAACTCCAAATCGAAAATTCCTAACACAAGGAAAGCCATATTTGAAATTATGATTGAGACAATGAGAACAATCCAAGTTTCTCTCGGTACTTCCTCATCTTTTTTAATAAAAGACAGTGTTCTCAAAGAAAATGGAGATAAATAGATAAAGAGTAGGGCAATAATATTCACCCACTCGTAGTTGATAATCCAAAATCCTTGCATTAAGCTGCCCTCCATAAAAAAAATAAAAAGACCAACAACATCTGAAAATGACATTAATAAAAAGAGTGTTAACACTGCAGATATTTTTTTAATTTTGCTGCCTTTGTACAATCCTGAGAATATCAAATAAAAGCTTAGATTTCGTATTCCGTTAAATAATAGACTATTGGGAACTCCTAAAAATATAACCAAAATTGCTGATATTGGTAAGCAAGCATAGACTAGAAATTCAATTTTGCGTGAAACTTTTCGTTCAGAAAAGAATAAATTCATCACATGAAAAGCAGCTATTGACAATGCTGGTATGCCAAATAAGAAAAGCAATGGAGCAATGCGTATCACCTCAATAAAATAATTTACATCCATCTCTCTAAGCACCACCTATATCTTAGTTTCATTAGTTTTCGCGTCACACATACATCACAATCTTCACAGTAAACTTATCTTCGTCATGTATGATTTTCATTTCACCATCATATTGTTGAACGGCTTTACGGACAATTTTAAGTCCTCTCCCACGATTTTCACCGTCATACCGTGAAATAATTTGATCTTTTTCGTAAATAACGATCCCATCAAAGCTATTTTCAAGAGCTATAAATAGTTGCCCTTTAGAATAATGAGTTTTGAGATTAATAAATGGGTTTTCGATAGTTGTTGTTGCCGTAATGGCATTGGTCAGCAGATTTCCAAGGATCTTCGTAACGTCTATTGAATCTACCTTTAAATCAATTGGAATTTTAATATCAACTTCCACTGCTGTAGCGTTATTGGTAATTTTTCCTAATTCACCATTGATCACAGCGTCAAAAATCACATGACCTGTGTTACTGTGAATGACATTTTTCTTGCTTTGTTCTAACAATTGCGCGACATATTTCTGCGCCTCTTCAGGAGATGAGCGCAATTGCTCTTCTAAAGTGTTCAAATGAAGTTTAAAATCATGTCTCATGTCTCTTGAATTTTCAAAATTTTCTTGAATGAGCTGATACTGCGTTTGATAATGTACCTTCTCTTGTACCTCCATAAGTGCCGACTGTTCTTTTGCATAGGAAATAGAAAATTTGTCAAGAAGGTATAGAATGAGCATCCAAACTAAGAAAATTGACACCATTACAACCGTGTGCGTCAAGAGATATAGATCTAAAATCATTATGAAAAGAGATACTATTGTTAAAATACTTGCAGCAAATATAATCACTAACCAAATCCATTTTGGAAGATTGTCTTTTTTGAAAAAAGAAAAGGGCTTTAATGAAAAAGGGAGCAAGTAGATGATTATTGCAGCTAAAAAAATTACAATATACTGGTCAAGGGGGAGTTCATGCATCAAACTATTACCCATTTCAAAGAAAAACATAGTCATACCATCTACAATTGCCATGATAACAATAATCGTGAAAGAAGACGCAATTTTTTTTAATTTACTACCTTCATAGAGCAAAGGAAAAGCGAAATAGAAGAAATAAGTTCGGAGCATACTTAGCATTGGTGAGCCTGGTATTCCAGATGCAAAATGGAGAAATCCTGAAATTGGTAAAAGAGTATAAATACTTATTTCAATCAGTTTCGATTTTTTTCCAACTTCAAAGAATTGCCTTAAAATTAAAAAAGATGCAACAGGAAGGGAGGGGATACCTACTAGCATGACCATAAAATGGGATAAAGTCAAATATTCTATTAAAGTCTCCATCTCTTACACACTTCCCATCTCCATCGTTCTTTCCCTGATTTTAGCTCTCCTCGCTTGACTAATTGGCAATTCTTTACCATTGGTCATGATTATTTCTTCATATTGAAATTTTTTTACATGAAGAGGATTAACTGTATAACTGGCATGAATGTATAAGAAATCTTGCACTTCTAATTGGCTTGTATAAATATCTTTTAACTTGCCATAAAATTCTTCAGTAGTTCCATCTGTTAAGTGAATAATTATTTTACGACCTTGACTTTCTAAATACAAGATATTTTTCAATGGACATTTGTAAAATTGATGGCTGATTTTATAGCTTAAAGTAGGAGATTGTTTAGGCAGTTGCTTAATGACTTTTTTAATGGTTTTCTCGATTTTAACCTCACTTAATGGCTTGATTAAAAAGTTGATAGGTTGAATATCAAAAAGATCTAATGCATGCGCAGGTTCCCATGAGATAAAACAAATAGGGATAGAATTATTTTCTCGTAAATCCCGGATGGCATATCCCAATTGGATACCGTTTAATTTATCTTTGACTAAACCAACATCAAGGAAGAGCAAATCATAAGAATATCCTTGTTTTAGCTTTTCGTATAATTCAAAACCTGTTTGAAAAACATCTATCTCATAGGGTAAATTTAGTTTGTCTAAAATGTTTATAAGTGTGGCTTCAAGTTGGGAACAAATATTTTTTTCATCATCACAAATAGCGAACAATTGCATCATACTCACCCTCTAGCTAAAAAATAAATTCAAAAAACCACAACCTTTTATGGATACAATTATAGTTTAATTGAGTTTAGGTTTTTAAGCAGGCTGAAAAACTAGTTCATTTTAGCCATATCACATTTCTCCGCCTCTGTAACCCTTATACAGTCATTTTACAACAAGATCAGAGAAATTTCAATATTTTTTTCAATTTTTTGAAAACCTTCCATCACCTAACGTTCCCCTCCATCTCCAACAGTACCTTGCGCAGGTTGAGCATCACCAAAAAGGAAACGATGCTAGTTAGGAAAAGCAAGGTGAGGAAGGGGAATTGGAAATAAATGATGGCAAAAGAGATAACCGTTGTGACATTAAGGAACGTTAGTTTCCAGTGTCGGAAGAAATAAAGAATAGAAATAATCCATAAATCTTTTACTTTCATTTCAAACCTGACCATGATAGGAAAGGCATAAAGATTTAATCCCGCTACAAAAATGGTCAACGCCAAATTCAGGAAGATAAATACAGAGAAATTCCCAGTTCGGGTGATGTAATAATGGTTATTTAACAAAATGAATAAAAGAATAAGTTGGATAACCCAATAGACCAGAGCGATTTTGAAATTTTGCTTATAACCTTTCCAATAATCCGTCCAAGGGCTAATTTGTTTTTCCCTTTGCAGTTTCCCCATAGCGTAGAAAGCCCCACTTAATGCAGGGCCTGCCGGAATAAGAGAAATGAGCATCAGACTTCTTTCACCAATGCCCAGAAAAAACACAACAAGAAATAGAAGGTTGCTAATCATAAAGCAGGCATTGACTAACAAAAAGGCGTAAAAGTTATTTACAATGGTAAATAGAGGCTTGTCGCTTATCATCTCATTCATTTTTTAAAGCCTCCTCTACTTTTTTGCGTTTTAGATATTCTTTTTGCCATTCTTTCGGGCTTTTCCCTGTGTGATTTTTAAATTTTCGATAGAAATAGTCAATGTTGCAATAGCCTACCTTTTCAGCCACTTCGTACACTTTCATTTTATCTCTCCCCAAAAAGATCTGGGCTTTTTCGATCCGAATCCGATCCACATATTTAGAAAAACTTTCACCAGTTTCTAACTTGAATTTTTTCCCCAAGTAGGTGGCATTGTAGTTTAGAATTTTACTGACAATTTTTAGACTTAAATCCTGATGGTAATACCTTTTAACATAATGTTGCACTTTTTTCACACCATCATCTGTCGCATCAATCTGCTTTTTGATTTCTAAGGAAATCAAATTCCATTGCAGGAGCATTAGTTCTAAAATATCTTGCAAATTTTCTTGTTCCTGAAATTGATGCTGCATTCTTGCGTCTTCAAAAATGTTTAACGACGAATAGGCATAGTTGAATTTTTGAAATAACAGGGCTTGAAAGTTAGTCAAATAACCCTTGATGCGTTCCGAGGTGGCATCTTTTCCTTGGCAATAGCTTTCTAAATCAGCTTGCGCTTGTTTTTTAGCTTCTTGATCTGAAAATTCAATGGCAAGGTAGAGCTTACAAACGTCGACAGTATTTTCTTGAGTAGCAGGAATCATTTTCCGAGTGAGAATATGCTCATCTCTAAAACAAAATAAACGCTCCATCAAATTTTTCACTTCAATATAGGCTCCAGCTAAATCGGTGGCGGTTAGTAAAGCGTCACTTAATGCTAACTTAAATCGGTGTTTTTTGATAGCGGTTGATAATAAATCACAGGTTTTTCTTTCATTCATGTTTTCAAAAAAGAGAACAATTCCCTCGCTGTGTTGAAGGACATTCATGTTTGAGGCTCTTTGCATCAGATAGGTTAGCCATGCTTCTTTATTTTTTGTTTCTTTGATAAAGGCGATTTGGTAGGTGATATTTGCTGTTTGTTCTAGAAGTGAGTCATCTAATTCGCCTCTTAGTAATTTTTTGAGGGTTGATTCTTTTTGGAATTGTTGATAAAGACGCAGTTTATCTGTGGTTTGTTGTTCGGTTAATACTTTCTCATGGACATTTTTGATCACCCGGATGAGGTCGTTTTCTGTGATGGGTTTTAGGAGATAATCGTGAACATTTAGGTTAATAGATTCTTTGGCATATTCAAAATCCGAGTAGCCTGAAAGAACGATAAATTGACAGGCCAGTTCTCGCTGCCTTGTTTTGCGAATGACTTCAATTCCTGTTAACCCTGGCATTTTAATATCGATTAATACCACATGGGGTTGATGTTTGATGATTTTTTCTAATGCATCATCTCCATCTGTAGCAACCTCACAGACTTCAAAACCGAGATCATTCCAATTTACTAATTCAAGTAGCCCCTCTCTAATAAAGGGTTCGTCGTCTGCAATTAAAATTTTAAGCATCTTGATGATCCTCCTTTGGTAGTAGTAGTGTCACTTTTGTTCCTTGGTTTTCTTCGCTTTCGATAAACATGCCATATGGTTTTCCATAGTAGAGTTTGATTCGTTCAACAATGTTTTTAAGCCCTATGCTATCAGGGTCTACCCCTTCTACTTCATCAAGCATTTTATTAAATTCTGCCAATTCTTTAGGTGGGATACCTAAGCCGTTATCTACTACTTCAATGATAAGTAGATCGCGCTTTTCATAAATGAAGATGCTAATTTCGCTATGACCTTTTTTCATTTCAACCCCGTGGACAAAGGCATTTTCGACAATAGGCTGGATAAGAAGTGGCATGATTTTATGGGTTTCTGAAACATCACAGTGAATGTGATAGGTCAACTTGTCTTTGAACCTGACTTGCTGAATTTGTAGGTACATTCTGATAAATTCTAATTCGCCACTGATGGGAACAGCCTTTTCGCCAGTTTCTAGGCTTCTTCTTAGCAAGGTGCCTAATAAGCTTACAATTTCAGCAATATCTGTCGCGCCACTTTTTAAGACACCGACTCTGATCATTTCTAGTGTGTTGTATAAAAAGTGGGGGTTAATTTGGCTGGATAGTCGTTTGAATTCAGATTCTTTTTGTTTTAATCGCCATTGTTCCGTTTGGATTCTGTGATTTAAGTTGTCTTCCATTAATTGCTGCATGGCGGTCATGGTTTTATATAAGTGCTCGTAAATTTCGCCGATTTCATCTTTGCTTCTAATGGTCGGGGAGATATCAAAATTCCCTCTGGCAACTTGGTTCATCGCGCCTTTGACCGCATTGACACGGTCGTGGAATTGCTTGATGAAGATAAGGATAAGGGTCGCTGAGAAAAGCAGGCATGCACCGACTACGAGGAAAACCCGTTGCAGGACTAGGTTGACTTGTTCGATCACTTGATGAGTAGGGATAATTGAGACAATTTGAATTTCGTTGTCCATAAAGCCTCGCAATGTGACGTTTCTGGCATTGATTTCTACAGTTTCGTCTGCTTCAAGATGATCAAGTAGACTTTCTAGGTCGCTTTCTGATTCGATAAGTTGACTGGCAAGGCTATTGCCACCGATTAAGATTTCATTTTCATAAAAGACGACTGCTTCATGGGTGAGTGATAATTCTATTTCGTCAGGTTCGTTTTGGAAAACACCTCGCAAACTGTGGTTGCTGATGTAAATGTTTAAAATCCCCAAATGCGCATCTGTATCAGGGTCGATAATAAGACGGGTTAGAATAAAGTGTTCTCTTCCTGTAAGCTCGTCTGTTTTAAACATCCACGTGATTTGACCCTCATTGGCAATGGCAGTCTCAAACCAGTGGCTCTGTGCGACTTCCTCTGTCACTCTAAAGATGCGTCCCGCGTTTAAGGCAGTTGGGTTAAATGTGTAGAATCTGATATCAAAAATTTCATCATGGAGTGGAATTCCTTGGTCATTGAGAAAATCATCGAAGAGTTGTCGCTCAGGGTCGATGTACATATTAAAAATTTCAAGGTTGTTTCGGAATTCGTAATTGGCCCAAATATGCAGGTTCACATCCGCACTAGCCAGTACTGAAATATACGCTACACGATCGAATACATGATTAATTCTGTTTTCAATGCGATCCATGTTGGTATTGGCTTCCGCAACAGCTTGATTAATCATAATGGACTGGATTTCCCTGCTCAAATAAAGCCCAGCGATCCAAAGTGGAATGATAATCACAAGACAATACATTAAAAACAACTTATATCGCAACCGTAACCGTCCTAGCCTTCCCCAATCTTTTTTTGAAATTCCCATGACCATTCTCCTAACACCATTTTAAGGCAAGTGTTGTTAATTTGCTTTTTTGCAAATTCACGATGATTTTTTCACCTGATTGATCCACTTGACAATCATTAAAACCGTCTATTTCCACGCCTGAAAATAAAGGCATTTCCAATATCACGGTTTGGTCGACCTGTGACATCAGGGCTAATTCCAGATTTTTAGTAATTAAATCCCATCGCAAAGTGTCCACTTTGATTTCCTTTGGTAAAGAGATGCCTGACAGTTTCCCTTTGGTTAATATTTCTGGTACGGCACCTAATAAAATGATTTTCCCAACCTCTCCATAAAGCAACATTTCGTGAATGATTTGTGGGATCGCACCATTGGCATCAACGTTGAAAATATTGAAATCATTGTAGTGGGAGGTCATAAGTGTAGGGAATATGGAATTGCTTAGGACCATCATTTGGATGGCTTCGTAGGCGATATTAGGAAGGTTAAGGCGCGTGGCACACAGGGCAGCATGCATACGACCGTGGCTTGATGTGGTGTCGCCGTCAGCATTTCTCATCCAGGCTTCTAGTCTTTTTTCTAGGGCAATAAGTGACGCTTGCCATAATTCCGGTTGGCTTTCTTGGTTGAATTCTCGACTTTGGAAAATAGGGTAGAGGTGTGAGAAATGGCGATGATTGTAGTTTTCGCCTTTTTCTGGGATGGCCCATTCTTTGAGGGCACCTTCTGCGTTAATGAGGTATGGGGGGAGTTTTTTCAGCATGGCTTCCCATTTTTGGATTTCAGGCGGATTGATTCCCAGTTCCTTATGAGCTTGGATAAGATTTGTTAGCACCTCTTTTGCCACTGCGATGTCTTGAGTTGCATTATCACCACAGCCGTTTTCAGCGGAGTAAGATGGTGTGAAGCGGTAGTAACCTGTGTCATCATCTAGGATGAGGAAGTCTTCGTAAAATAGCACGCATTCTTTTAGGTAGGGGATGACTTCATTTTTTAGGAATATTTTATCGCCAATATGGAGGTAATAGTCATAGAACCAATGTCCCAACCAGCCTGCACCACAGGTCCAGAGATGAAGGGGCCAGTCTACATTCCAGTGAACATGAATGCCTGAGTTGCTTGAGTGAATAGATGACAAGATGCCACGGCAACCATAATATTTCTGGGCATTCTCTCGCCATTCTGGTAGGAATTTTTTGACCAGTTTGAATAAGCCTTCTATTCCCTCAAATAACCCTGAATAAAGACCTGATGCAATGGCTAATTGCACATTGGTGTCAAATGTGTAGTCTCCACTCCATGGCGGATTGAAGTCTCCACTCCAAATTCCTTGTAAATTAGGGATGTATTCGCCTGCACTGCAAATGAACATATAGCGTCCTGCATCGTACATTTTTTCGATGAGGGCGCGGGGCAGTTGGCCGTCTGTCTGAGCTTGTTCAATAAGGATTTCAGTTGGTTGAACACGCCCCGATTCGGCACCAGCCAATTCCAAGCTCACCCGCTGAAACATCTCCCTGTGAATTGGGTCATGTCTCGCTAAAAGCTTGTCATAATCAAGGGGCAATCCTTTCAAATCAATTGGGATGACAATGGCTGTTTCCATATTTTCATGAACTGTAATTTTCATTAAAATCAATACATTTTCAGCATGATTGATGCAAATTTCACGATCCCTTATCATCACTTCTCCATTTTTGACAACTACCTGGATATGGACGTCATAGCCTCCGGCATCATGGCTGTACTGATACCTTAAACCAATGCCTGATTCATTTAGGCTTCTTGTCTTAGAAAGAAGGGGCTGGTCATAATCTGCCACATTCAAACGACAGTTGATGTCATTTTGGTCGTTGCTGATATGATGAATAATCAAATCGTCTGCCCTTGAGACGAATGTTCTTCGAAAATGATGGCGACCTAGTTCATCAAGAAATGTCACACCGATTTCACCATTTTCAAAATTGGTGTACCTTTTGTAATCAGCAAAATCAGAAATGTCGGATTTGATATTTAAATGAAATCCAGGATGGCTTGGGTCACTCATTTGTAAGCCTGCATACCCCCTTCTCACCGCCTCTTCATAGTAACGTTCGTTGGCAATGTCGTAGCCTTCTGTTTTAATTATTTCTCTAAACGTCTCTAAATAAGATGCCATGTCGGGAATTTGATAGTCATTTCCATAGGGTAAATACAAAGAAATATGATTCCCAATGATGGTTTCCGATATGGGGTCACCCAAAACCACAACGCCTTGTTTTCCATTTCCACTCACCATGCCAAATTCCCATTTTTTTGCGAATTCCTTACTCATAACTCCTCTAAAAAAATCTTCCATTGTCGTCACCTCTCGCTTTGTGATAGCGTTTTTCTTATTATACCATAAAATTGAACCGAAATAAACACACCTCTTCACACTTCTTTTCATGTAAAAAAATGATGTGCCAGCTTTCCACTGTCACACCACTTATGATTTTAAGCCAACAGCAGGTTGGCTTTATGCCCACCACATATCAGCAGGTTGTTCGTTAATTAATACAGTTTTTAAGTTTGTAACAGCACGCATAAAGCCTTCATCAATAGACATCATGCCGTCTTCATGTTCAATACTCACCACATGGTCGTAACCATACAGACGTAGGGCACTCATCATATCTGACCACTCTTGCATAGAATGACCACAGCCTACTGAGCGGAAATTCCATGCGCGGGTTTGCATGGCACCGTAAGGTTGCATATCAGTTAAACCATACATATTGATATTATCCTGATCGAGATAGGTATCTTTGGCGTGGAAGTGATGGATGGCACCTGCTTTTCCAAGGATTTTAATGGCTGCAACTGGGTCGATCCCTTGCCACCACAAATGAGATGGATCTAAATTGGCACCGATAGCATCACATGTTGCTTCTCTTAGTTTCAACATGGTATAAGGGGTGTGGACTAGGAAGCCACCATGGAGCTCCAGCCCGATTTTTACGTTGCTTTCCCCAGCGATTTGGCCAATTTCTTTCCAGTAAGGGATTAGTTTTTGCTCCCATTGCCAGTTATAAACATCCGCAAATTCCGTTGGCCAAGCCACAGTCGGCCAGTTTGGATATTTGGCATTTTCACTATCTCCAGCAACCCCTGAAAAACAGTTGACCACCGGTACGTCACAAAGGTTCGCCAATTTGATAGTTTTTCTTAATACTTCATCAGACTCTTTTGCGAATGTTGCATCAGGAGAAATTGGATTTCCGTGACAGCTAAAAGCACTGATGATAAGGCCGCGGTCAGCCACTTTTTGCAGATATTCTGTTCTTAGTGTTTCATTTTCTAATAAGTCGTCCAATGGGCAGTGGGCATTTCCTGGGTAACATCCTGTCCCAATTTCAACTGCATGCAATCCAGCATTTGCCACATGGTCAAGCATGTCTTCAAAGGACTTGTCTGCAAATAGAACTGTAAATACACCTAATTTCATATTGTTTCAACCTACTTTCTTGTTAATTTTTTTCAAAAGTCATATTCGCTGGTTTTTTCAGGATTTATGGTTTTCGAGATAGTCGATCCACAAAATCTCGATTTCAGATAATTTTATGGGTCTTGAAAGGTGATTTTGGGGTTTTCAACCCATGAAATTTTGATTTCAGGTCATTTTATGGGTTGAAAGGGTCTGTTTTAGAGGTTTTGACCCATAAAATTTTGATTTCAGATAGTTTTATGGGTCTTGACTGGTGATTTTAGGGATTTCAGCCCATAAATTCTTGATTTCAAATGATTTTATGGATCTTGGCTCCTGCTCTAGAGATTCCATCCTATAAAATACTGATTTCAAATAATCTCATAAAACTCATTTCCTACAATTAATTTTCAAAACGAATGACTTCATTTTTCTCTGCTGAAGCAAATACAGCCTCCATCAAACGCATCACCCGAGCGATTTCAGGTAGCTTAATCAAGCTTTCTTCTCGTCCCTCAATCACGGCCATAACATTTTGGTAAAAGTCCTTGATATCGGCGGTCACAACAGGTAATGGGATTTCTTTAATACTGTCATCTCGACGTGGTGCCATGGTCTTGGTCAGTCCCGCTGCTGTAATAACAGGGACAATGTCTTTCTCGTTTTCACCTACTGCAATGATCATTTTACCATTTTTATCAAAATCCTCGATGACGGCCGTTCCATTTAATCCTTGAACATACCACCTTGGCAAAGATACAAAATTACTTGTCCCAACCTCTACTAATACGCGAATCCCATTTTCAAATAGAAGCTCTGTTCTGAAACCATCGTCTACTAACTGATTGGTCACGCTAGTTGTAATGGCGTGGACGGTTTTTAGTTTCACACCTGGGAACATCAAGAAAATCTGGTCAAACATGTGAACGCCCCAATCAAGAACCATCCCACCGCCATGTTCTTTTAACTGACGCCAATCACCAGGAATGCCACGAGAACCATGTACCCGCGATTCAATCCCAAATACTTCTCCTAGCTTGCCCTCTTCGATGATTTTGCATACCATCAAAAAATCCTCATCCCAACGGCGGTTTTGATGGACGGTAAATAACATACCTGTTTCTTCACTAACATCAATCATTGCCTTTAAATCAATGCTATTTAGTGTGACTGGCTTCTCCACGACCACATTTTTTCCAGCTCGCATGGCTGCTATGGCAATATCGCGATGTGAGTCGTTAGGTGTTGCAACTAAAATGATATTGGTTGTTTCATCTGCCATTACTGCATCAAGACTATCATAAGCAATAACACCTTGCTCTATACCCGCAATAAGGCGTACTTTATCGATATCCCAAACGCCTACGACTTCAATGTTGTCTAATTCTTCAATTAAGTTGAAATGCCAGCCAGCCATGCCGCCAAATCCAACAATTCCTACTTTGTGCTTCGCAAATTTTTTATTTTCCATATATACCTCCTACAGGATGCAGCTGTAATTTATAGCATTTTACCCAAATACTTCAGTGGCAGCAACTATTTTCAATAAATCTTTATCAATATGACTTCTACCGTAAGCATCAATAAATCGGTCGGTATATTTATCAGTTTTAAGATTGAATATTACAGACCAAATTCCCCATAAAATATCAGCATGCCGATCACCCACACCGCCAGTATCAATGTCAATAAAACCAGAAAATTTCCAGTCATTTAAAATAACATTGGGCAGGCAGTAATCACCATGAAGCAATGTGTTTGTTTGTAGTTCGTTACCATAGCGGTCAACAATCGACCACGCTTCTTCTATTGATGAAAAATCATAGAAATTTTCAAATAATTTTAAGTCTCCTTGACCTGCTTGATAGCTATTTCTGGCTCGTTCAAGGAGTAGTTCCGTATGATTTTTCACTGGACAATCGGTGTAATTTTCTTGATGAAGCAAATACAATCGCCCAGCCAGTATGTCAACTAATTTTTCTGGATTGCTTGTGTAGATATCTTCAGTGCAATCAAAACCCTGAATTTTTGTTGTAACCGTCCAATCATATAAATCGTCTTGATAATATTCCAATACCTTCGCTGACAATCCTTTTGAGTTGAAATATTTTGTCATTGCTACTTCTCGCTGTAAACTATCTTTTTTTGAACGTTTAATAAAATAGCCATTATCTTTGTCAACATAGGTCACTTGGGCCATCGGTGAGCAACTACTGTCGTATAATTTCGCAGCATTTAGATACTTCTCAAACACCTTAGGAAAAGTCACAAGGTCTGGATTGATTGGTTTTAACTTCATCTTTTAATCACTCCTCTAAAGCTTTTGCATTTCCATATGTCGGGTATGCAAATGTTGTCGGTTTTGCCCAGCGGGCAGCATTTTTAATGACCAATTGAACTTCTGGATGATGGTAAGTTGGACAAGTTTCGTGACCAGGTCGGAAGTAAAAAATCTTTCCATTTCCTCTTTTAAAGGTGCAACCACTTCTGAAAACTTCTCCCCCTTTAAACCAGCTAACAAATATCAATTCGTCTGGCGTTGGGATATCAAAATGTTCACCATACATTTCTTCGTGTTCGATATCGATATATTCACCAAGCCCTTCTGCAATTGGATGAGTCGGATCAACCACCCAGATACGCTCGTTGTCATCTGCTTCGCGCCATTTGAGGTCACAACCTGTTCCCATTAGCTTTTTGAATATTTTTGAGAAGTGTCCAGAGTGAAGAACGACTAAGCCCATTCCTTGAAGCACTTTTTGGTGAACACGGTCGACAATGCCATCAGATACTTCGTGATGCGCCATATGACCCCACCAAATAAGGACATCTGTTGTATCTAAAACTTCTGTGGTTAGGCCATGTTCTGGTTGATCTAATGTTGCTGTTTGTACGGTAAATTCATCTGTTCCTAGGGCGTTTGCGATGGTGGTGTGAATGCCATCTGGATAAATAGCTTTCACTTCTTCATGAACATGCTCATGTCTGTACTCGTTCCAAACTGTTACTTTAATCATGGTTCATAACCTCCTTTAAGTTTCTCAAACCAATTTCAACACTTTCAAGTGGCGGTCTTGTGAAAGCTTCTTGCTCGACAATTAGCCATTCTGCACCATTTTTTCGTGACTGCGTCACAATGCCTGCAATATCTAAAATGCCGTTCCCTACTTCTGTACTTTTGTCCTTTGTTTCGTCCATGTCTTTGATATGGACGAGGGGCGTTCTTCCGCTATATTGTTGTAAATAAGAAATAGGCTCTACTCCAGAATATGCCGCCCAGTAAACGTCAATTTCTGCTTTATCGACATGTTTAAGAATGTAGTCAAAAACATAACCATCTTCAAGCTTTTGGAATTCTTCTGCATGGTTGTGGTAGATGAATGTTAAGCCAGCATCTTTAATTTTTTGATTGATTTCGCCTAATTCTTCTGCAAATGGAATCCATTCTTCTACTGTTTCAAATGTCGCATACGGGCAAGCAATATATTGATTGCCCAGTTCCTTTTCAAACGTAATAACGGCATCTAGATCGTCGCGCAATTTTTCAATGGGAATATGAGAGGCAGCAACTTCAAGGCCTAACTCCTGCAACTTTGCTTTTATCTCACTAGCAGGATGGTCGAAATAGCCTGCAAATTCAACACCATCATAACCCATTTTTGCCACTTTTTCTAAAGTTCCCAGTAGATCATTGGCTGTTTCCTGAAAAACACTCCATAATTGTAATCCGATTTTCATAGTCTTCACGCTCCTAGCTAGTCAAAGAATACTGGTTTTCCTGTTTTAGATGATTCATAAATCGCCTCTAAAATTTGAGTTACAACCAGAGCTTGTTCTGGTTTGACAACTGGTTCTTTGTCATTAATGATACAATCAATGAATGTTCTTGCTTCAACTATGGCATCAGTCTCAGCTGCACCATCGTAAAAGGCAACACCACCTGCTTCTGTTAGTACTTTCTGCTCATATAGGCGGCTGTATTTCTCACCGTTTAGGCGCAATCCATCTTTCATATCGGCACCGCCAAGTGTCCCGCATAATGTCGTTTTCGCTTCTCCCTCATCAAGAGTGTTAAGAGCCCAGCTTGATTCTAGGAAAATGGTCGCCCCGTTCTCCATGGTTACAAAACCAAATGCTGAATCTTCAACAGTGAATTTTTCTGGATCCCATGGTCCCCATGCATTGGCAGCCTCTTCTTTTTTCGAAAGCTCGTAATAGGCATTCCCAACGACATATTTAGGTTTATAATTATCCATTAGCCATAGTGTTAGATCTAGTGCGTGCGTTCCAATATCAATTAACGGCCCGCCACCTTGCTCTTCCTCATTCAAAAACACACCCCAGGTTGGCACTGCACGACGACGAATGGCATGGGCTTTTGCGAAATAGATGTCTCCTAAATCGCCCTTTTGACAAACTTTCGCTAAATACTGTGAATCTGCACGGAAACGATTCTGATAGCCTATTGTTAACTTCTTCCCAGTGCGCTTCGCTGCATCAACCATCGCTTGTGCTTCAGCCGTTGTTTTAGCCATCGGCTTTTCACACATGACATGCTTTCCTGATTCTAGGGAATCAATGGTGATAAATGAATGTGATTTGTTTGGTGTACAAACATAAACTGCATCAATGGTCGGATCTGCAATTAAGTCTTTATAATTTGTATAAACTTTTGACCCTTCTGCGCCATACTGCTCTTTTGCAGCAATTGCTTTTTCCTCGATAATGTCACAAAATGCCACCATTTCAACATGATCTAACCTCGCTAAACTCGGCATATGCTTTCCACCAGCAATACCTCCGCAACCAATAATTCCAACTTTTAACATCTTAAATCTCCTCCTCATGGGTTTTGTATTTGTAACCACATTTCAAATAACACTATCATGTGGGTTGACCTTATTATAGTGCGTTTTCATTTTCATTTCTTCTCTTATCTTCCTTTTTTATAACACAATTTTAACATTTTAGGCTGTTTGGCTATTTCATCCTTCGGAATGTTATGATAAAATGAACATATCATTATAAACGGGAGGTTATCACCATGTCCATTCAACATCTAAAAGAAGCCGTTGCATCGCGAGAATCATCAGATTACGCCATTTTTCCACTGGAAATTTATTCCCCTCACCCGATTGATGAGATTTATTTTATCCCATATCACTGGCACGATGAAATTGAAATCATTTACATTGAGAAAGGCGATTTCGTTATTCATATCAATGGGGTTGCACATTCTGCTCATGCAGGAGATGTTTACTTTATTAATTCTCAAGAAATACATCAAATTGCTGCCCTCACCCCCATTTCAAGTCACCATGCCATCGTTTTTGATCCTAAAATCATCCGTTTTGAGTGGCACGATGCTTCAAACCAGAAATACATCACACCACTTATTAAAGGAAGAGTCAAATATCCAACCCACATCAATGAGTGGATTGGCATAAAAGCATCAATTGCCCGGGAGATCAAAGATGCAGCCAATGCTTATCACGGCGGAAAACCCAGCTGGTCAATTGTCGTTAAAGCATCACTACTGAAAATCATTGCGACACTTGTTGATCACGAAATCATGGTCAACACCGATCTGAATGAGGAAAAAGACAATGAAAAAGCCATGATTGCCAAAACAGTCATGACGTATGTACAAGAGAACTATATGAACAAGATCACCCTAGATGAACTAGCAGGCTTGGCCAATTTAAGTACACCTTACTTTTGCAAATTCTTCAAATCCATGTTTGAAAAAACTGCCGTCGAATATATCAACGAGTACCGCATAGAAAAAGCTTGTTTGTTATTAGCGCAAATGGATGATAAAATTATCGACATCGCTTTTTCAGTCGGATTCGAAAATTTTAGCTATTTTGTTCGAAAGTTTAAGGCGATCAAAGGCGTGACACCTAGCGCGTATCGGGACAGCCATCATGATGACTGATTTTTCTCCACGATGACTTTAAACATCATTTTGTAAAAACAACCAAGAGAATGCCCTAATTTCCATACAATTCTTCACTTTTATAACGAATATTTTTAAAAAAACATTTCTTTTTGCGAGCGTTTCCTGTATAATGAATGTATGAAAAATAAAAGCCCATACATGCAAGGAGATAAATACTGAATAAGGAAGTGATCCAAATGTTCGAAACAAAACCTAGCGACTACCAAACCCATTTATTTCATGACGGCTCATATTTTAGAAGTTACGAAATCTTTGGTGCAAAAATCATCAAAACCGAAAAGCACAATGGCGTGTCTTTTACAGTTTGGGCACCTCATGCAAAAAAAGTTTCCGTCGTTGGCAATTTCAACGCTTGGAATGGCGATAAACATGAGATGACCAAACTAAACAATGAGGGTATCTGGCATCTTTTCATCGAAGGTATCGAAGCAGGTGAGTGTTACAAGTATCATATTTTAACAAACGCAAATACAACCATCCTAAAAGCAGATCCTTTCGCAAACTATGCACAACTGCGACCCGACACTGCCTCTATCATTTATCCATTGGATGGTTATAAGTGGCAAGATAGCAAATGGCAAAAAGAACAGAAAAAGAAAGACTGGAAAAAATCAGCCTTAAATGTTTATGAATTGCATCTAAGCTCTTGGAAAAAGAAAGATATCATAGACACAGTCGAAGCATACGATGAATGTGATGTACAGTTGTTTTACACTTACCGCGAACTGGCTGAATTGCTCATCCCTTATTTAAAAGAACATCAGTTTACCCATGTTGAAGTTATGCCACTCATTGAGCATCCTTATGATCGTTCGTGGGGGTATCAAGGAACAGGTTATTATAGCGTAACAAGCCGACATGGCACGCCACATGATTTTATGTATTTCGTTGACCAATGTCATCAACATGGCATTGCTGTCCTGTTGGACTGGGTGCCTGGACATTTTTGCAAAGATGCTCATGGGTTATACTTCTTCGATGGCGAACCAACTTATGAATACAAAGATGCACCAGTACGCGAAAATGTATGTTGGGGAACAGCAAATTTTGACCTTGGAAAAAAAGAAGTCCAAAGCTTTCTGATTTCTAACGCTTTATTTTGGCTTGAATATTTTCACATCGACGGCTTTCGCATTGATGCCGTTGCCAATATGATTTATTGGGAACCAGAGGGTGAATTAAAGAAAAATGACTTAGCCATTTCATTCTTACAAAGACTCAATACTGCGATCGGGGAACATTATCCTCATGTACTCATCTTTGCCGAAGATTCAACCGATTATCAAGGTGTTACTGCTCCTGTTGCCGAAGGTGGTCTTGGATTTAGTTATAAATGGAATATGGGCTGGATGAATGATGTGCTTGAATATATGGAGATCAGTGCCTATGATCGAAAATATCATCATCATAAAATGACGTTTTCCATGCTTTATGCCTTCTCTGAACACTATATTTTGCCACTGTCTCATGATGAAGTTGTTCATGGAAAGAAGTCGTTATTAAATAAAATGCCTGGAGATTATTGGCAGAAATTTGCTAATTTACGCTTGCTCTACGGTTACATGTATACTCATCCTGGTAAAAAACTATTATTTATGGGAGGGGAGTTTGCCCAGTTTGATGAATGGAAAGACATGGAGCAGCTTGATTGGATACTTTTAGAACAATATGAGTCACATCAAACAATGAATGTTTTCACAAAAGATTTGTTTGACCTTTATAAACGCTCTAAGCCACTTTGGCAACAGGATCATCATCCAGATGGCTTCTCGTGGATTGATGTTGATAATCATGAACAAAGTATCTTCTCATTTATTCGGAGAGCTGATAAAGAAGATGACTACCTTGTTATTATCTGTAATTTTACACCAGAAACCTATCATCAGTACAAAGTTGGCGTACCAGAACACGATAGATACCGTGAAATTCTAAATAGCGATGATGTTAAATATGGCGGTTCAGGGCAAATCAATAGCGGTCCTGGAAAGGTTGATAAATACTATCTAAAAACAATTCCAGAAAGCTACCATCAACAGCCATGTCATGTTGAACTCACCATCCCACCACTCGGTGTTGTCATTTTAAGACCTGTAAAAAAAAGAAAATGATTTTATTCTATTAGTTGAAAGGTGGAAATATTTATGGCAAAGAAAAGTATTGCAATGCTTTTGGCAGGAGGACAAGGAAGTAGGTTAAAAGCTTTAACGAAAAACTTAGCAAAACCAGCCGTTGCTTTTGGTGGGAAATATCGGATCATTGATTTTCCTTTAAGCAATTGTACAAATTCCGGAATTGATACCGTTGGTGTCTTAACTCAATATCAACCCCTAGTCTTAAACGCCTATATCGGCAACGGTGCCCCATGGGATTTAGATCGCTCCACTGGTGGTGTGTCTGTATTACCTCCCTATTCAGAGAGTTCAGGATTCAGATGGTATAAGGGAACAGCCAGTGCCATTTATGAAAACATGAATTACATCGACCGTTATGACCCAGAATATGTTCTCATTTTATCAGGTGACCACATTTACAAAATGAACTATGCCAAAATGCTCGATTTTCATATACAAAAAGGTGCCGATGTCTCCATTGCAGTGATCGAAGTGCCTTGGGAAGAAGCAAGCCGCTTCGGGATTATGAACACCGATGAAGATTTCAATATTACCGAGTTCAGTGAAAAACCAGAAGAGCCAAAAAGCAATTTAGCTTCAATGGGAATTTACATTTTTAGAGCCGATGTGCTAAGAGAGTTTTTAGAAATTGATCATGGCACACCAGATTCAAGTAATGATTTTGGAAAAGATGTCATTCCGCTTCTACTAGATGAAAAGAAAAAATTAGTTGCTTACCCATTTTCAGGCTATTGGAAAGACGTTGGAACCATCCAAAGTTTATGGGAAGCTAATATGGATTTATTAAAACTCTCAGCTGAGTCATCAAATGAGTATTTAGATTTATATGAGAAAAATTGGAAAATCTATTCCAAAAATCCAAGTTATCCACCACAATACATTGATCATGTTGCCAATATCTCCCATGCGTTAATCAATGAAGGGTGTGTTGTAAAAGGATCTGTGGCTCGTAGTGTGTTATTTCAAGGTGTGCAAGTTGGTGAGAATAGTATCATTACTGATTCAGTTATTATGAATGATGCGATGATTGGTGAAAATGTTAAAATACATCGTGCCATTGTTGGACCAGATACAGTAATTGAAGATGGCAGTATTGTTGAGCCAGAGGATGGAACTGATGAGATCGTTTTATGCGTGGATGAATAAGAAGTATCAAAGGTTAAAGCAAATAGTGTTACTATCAAAAGAATTGAGGTGGCTTTAAATGGATAGATTAGAAAATAAACAAATTTTAGGCATCATTGATGCAACCATTCATATTGATTCCCTTGCTCCCCTTACATTAAATCGCCCGATTGCATCACTTCCATTTGCTGGAAGATATCGATTGATTGACTTTATGCTTTCTAATATGGCGTATGCTGGTATTGATAGTGTTGGTATTTTTTCCCATCACACCCATAATTCACTAAAAGATCATATTAAGTCAGGAAAAGTTTGGGATTTAGATCGTAAAAATGGCGGCTTGTTCTTTTATGTGCAAAACGAACATGAAGCAGACAATGCACAATTAACGCTCCAGCACAACCAGGAATTTTTTATTCGAGCACCTTACCCTTATGTCCTGATTGCACCAAGCAATATTGTCGGCAGAATTACAATCTTAGAAATGTTCCAACAACATAAAGAAAAAAAAGCCAGTGTCACGCAAGCTTTTTATGCTGGTGAAGGACTGCCTGTTTACCTTTTCGAGCGTGAACGATTGGTCAATTTACTTTCTAAACTTGACCCTGAACAACCAAATACCTTGATGGGTTTTATTGAAGCAGGCATCAAGGACATTGAAAAAAATCCGTATCAAATTAATGAACACTTATTCACGATTGATTCATTAACATGTTATTATGAAAACACCATGAACTTACTTTCCCAAGATACATGGGAAAAAGTTTTTCAAAAGGCATTCCCAGTCCTTACAAAAACCAAAGATGAACCACCGACAAAATACTTGCCTGACTCTAAGGTGACACATTCTATTATTGCCAATGGTTGTGTCATTGCAGGTGAAGTAACCAATAGTGTTATTGCAAGAGGCGTGAAGGTTGGTAAAGGGGCCATTGTCCGTAATTGTATCATTATGCCAGGTGTTGAAATTGGCGACCTTTGCATCCTTGATGGGGCCATTGTTGATAAGGACGTCACCATTGAAGAAGGTGCTGCCGTGAAAAGAAAGGGAACAGAGCTACCTGTGGTTCCTAAAGGGGAAACAGTTGACAAGGAGTGGGTATGATGAATGTTTTATTTGCTGTGAGTGAATGTACACCATTTGTTAAATCTGGTGGCCTTGCCGATGTTGCCTCTGCCCTACCAAAAAGTTTGAAAAAAATGGATGTTGAAGCACGTGTTATGATGCCACTTTATGGCCAAATTGCTGAAGAATTTAAAGCAAACATGGAATTCAAACAGACAGTGATGGTCAGGTTGGGCTGGCGTGAGGTTCATTGTGGTTTGTTTGAGCTTCAACATGACGATATCTATTATTATTTTATCGACAATGAATATTATTTTAAACGTGACTCCCTTTATGGTCATGATGATGATGGCGAACGCTTTGCTTACTTCTGCCGTGCAATCCTTGATGTCATTCCGCACCTGGATTTTGTGCCTGATGTGATCCATAGCCATGACTGGCACACAGGTATGATTGGCTATTTGCTTAAAGAACAATATCATGAATCACCTCTATATCAATCAATTAAAAGTGTATTTACCATTCACAATTTGCAATTTCAAGGCATTTTCCCTCGTTCACTCATGCATGATTTGCTAATGTTTGATGAGCAGCATTTTCGCATCGATCGCTTGGAATTCCATGGGAATATTAGCTTTATGAAAGCAGCCTTGGTTGCAGCAGATAAAATTACAACAGTTAGTGAAACTTATAAAGATGAAATTCAAACACCTTTCTTTGGACATCAATTAGATGGTTTGTTGCGGGCATTAAATAATAAGTTAGCTGGCATTGTAAATGGGCTTGATCTGAGCACTTATCATCCAGAAGTAGATCCCTATATCACGACACCTTATCACTTAGGATCGATTGAAAAGAAGAAAATAAATAAGCGTGCTTTGCAAGAAGAACTTGCGCTTGAGGTACGAGATGATGTGCCAATTGTCGCAATGATCACTCGGCTAAGTGAGCAAAAAGGCTTGGACTTAGTCAAACGGATCTTTCATGAAATGATGGAACTTGATGCACAGTTTATTCTTCTTGGTAATGGTGATACTGAATATGAATCATTCTTTGCAGAGATGGAACATCGTTATCGTGATAAGGTCCGTAGCTATATCGGCTTTAATGAAGCTTTTGCTCACTGTGTTTATGCAGGTGCAGATTTATTCCTAATGCCTTCATTGTTTGAGCCTTGCGGTTTGTCGCAACTGATTGCAATGACTTATGGAACCATTCCACTTGTAAGAGAAACAGGCGGTTTAAATGATACTGTACAAGCTTATAATGAAGACGAAAAAACAGGAAATGGGTTTAGCTTTGCCAATTATAATGCCCATGACTTATTATTCACTTATCAGCGGGCCATCGCATTGTATCATGAACAGCCAGATGATTGGCAAAAGCTTATGAACAACGCAATGTCTTGTGATTATAGCTGGGCGCAATCCGCTTTGAAATACAAAGCGATTTATGAAGAAATTGTTGGGGATTGATTTGAAACTTAACTTTTGAGGTCCAAAAAAAGGAGGCTATCATTATGATTGTAGTCTCCTTTTAGATGTTTAAATATACTAAACGGTGATGCTAAATATCTTTCTCCCTTGTACTTCGATCCACTCTTGTCGTTGCTTTTTCCTTTGCCTAAAGTCGAATGTTAATAAATACCCTTCATTCAAGCTCATTTTATCCATATAACCTAGCAATTGCTTATGCGCTTTTTGTTGATATTGTTCCCCATGCCAGATTTTAAGTTCAATAATAAACTGTTGATCTAAAAAATTAACCACAACATCCATTCGTTTATCATCTGTGAATGCACTTTCAGTATGTGCAAAACCGCGTCCGTTTAAAATTGGATTTAAGAAAAACAACAATAGAAAACGCGATTCACGTTCTAAAAATTCAGTATCCTTTTCACTATAATGTTGATGATAATATTTGGCAAATTTTTCAAGACAAACTTGCATATTGAACACGCCATTTTGAACAATGTCCGACTGTAAAGATTCTGGAACAAATGTTTTCAACCTCAGCAATTGATCTCGGTTCACCAAATAATTGATGATCCACAATTCGAAAATTTTATTAGAAATCCTTATTTTTCCTTCAAATTCTTTGAAATACCCATATCGTACACCTAAACCAACAGTTGGATTTGCAAATGTGAATGACCATTTCCGTCCTAGCATCAAAGTGTCGTAAATTAGATGAGACAAATCTTTATTGCTTTCCAGATTCTTAATCAAACTCTGAAACAGCGGACGATCTTCTTTCAAAATCAACTTTACTGCTCGCCTAACTGAGTCAACGTTCCATTTTTTATCCAATTCTTCATCAATATACTTACAAATGCCTGATACCAATACTGGATAGCCACTTGTATAACTATAAATTTCTTCTGCGATTTCAGTGATGTTCATCCCTGTCTGATGATCTTTTTCATATAAAACAAGCATTGTTTCAATCTCTCGTGCTGAGAAAGACATCTCAACTTTGAAATCAGATGCTATGTTCCATGGTGAGTTGTTGATCGCCGTTTCGTCCGATGTAGGTATATGAAGTCCTTCTTGTATGAGTCGAAGCTTGATATTTTTAATGTCATAAACACCTGCTAAAACAACGCTGTGAAAGGTAAAATCTTTTCCAGCATTTCTAGCTAGATATTTTTCTCTTAGCTTTCCTAAAAAGTTAAGAAAGATGATGTTATTGCTTGCTTTGTCAACTTCATCGATCATAAGTACGAGTTTTTTATCTTCGCACATGTCTGTGATATGATCACTTAAATCTTCAAAACGCTTCACATCAGGTTTTAACCATGATTCACGATATGCTTTAGATTCATTAGTAAAGCGTAAAGCTTTTGAAATGAGCCTGATCAATGACTGGCAGAAATTTTCTTCATTAGAAAAAGGTATTTCTCCTATTCCCTCAAAACTAATTGCAATAACTATATACTCGTCACTCAAAAAATACTCAAGTGCCAATAGCGTTGTCGTCTTTCCATACTGGCGACCACGGTTAATCGTAAAATATGCTTCTGCATCTATTAACTTCTTAATTTGTTCAAGCTTTTCTGTTATGTCAACCATGTAATGTTTGCTAGGAACACAAATCCCTGTCACATTAAATTCACGCATCAAATCACCTTCCCAGACTAAACATAGAACTTCTTGATACTATCATACCATATTACAAGTTAAAAGGCGAGCTATAAGATAACAAAATCACACTCGCCTTAAAACTTATCAATAATCATAGCCTTTCTGGTTGCGATTCTATTCATGAAATTTTTCTTATCTTTCATTTCAAATATGCTCCTAAGTGACTAAACCAATGTTAACTATTCGGATACTTCACAATTACTGTCGCAGTTAGCGGCTCTAAGGTAATTTCATTGGTAAGTTCTCGCAAAGAAATGAGTCCACTAGCATCAGCATCAGCAATGACATGAAACCCTTCAAAAGATTCCTCAATAATAAGTGGATATTCTTTTAAGTTGAAAAATACACGGATTTCAGTATATGGGCCATAAGCTTCAACATCTTTTAACGCATACTCAATCGCTGACTCTTCATATTCAGAAAATTCCAAATGTTTTTTCACAAGCGAACTCTTTTGAAATCTAAATGCACCATGAGCTTTCCGAATTTGCAGATAACCTTTAACAAGATCAATTGCCGATTGATGTTGTTTGACAACCTCCCAATTAATCGCATTAATCTCATCACCATCCTGGTAACTATTCTCAACCCCAAACTTCGTTCGGAAAAATTCTTGGCCGCCATGTAAAAAGGGAATCCCTTGTGCAAAAATGACCATCGCTGTCGCCAAAAGCTGCCTTCTACGCAACATTTCGTCTGATTCATCTGAATTCGAAATCTTAGCCCGATCCCAAAAAGTGTGATTGTCATGACACTCGACATAATTAATACTTTGAACAGGGTCAAAAAACTTAAAAGCTTCTCCAACTGTGCGCCCTGAACTTCCTGCTAAAACATGCTTTGCTTTTTCAATTAAATAGACATTTCCGAGTGCTAATCCTTTTTCCCAATGATCAAATGTTGACCCTTTAATAATATCTCGGAAATCATCATTGAAGTGGCCGATTCGTCGCAACAGATGGGCATTGTATAAAGTCGCTCTTTTTTCCTCAGGAAGTGCTGTTGGAAGATTCCAACCTTCACCATATACTAAAATTTTTGGATCAACAGCATCACAAATTTTGCGTACCTCGTTCATTGTTTCGATATCATGAAGCCCCATTAAATCAAAACGAAAACCATCAACACGATATTCCTCCAACCAAAACTTGACAGAATCTAAAATAAACTTCCGCACCATGCGCCTTTCACTTGCTACATCATTCCCACACCCACTCCCATTGGTTGCAACCCCATCCTCATCATAGCGATAAAAATAAGTCGAAAGAATACTGTCAAATGGATGTGTCCTCCGTTCATAAACATGGTTATAAACCACATCCATGATGACACCCAACCCTTGCTCATGAAGGGTATTAATAAGAATCTTTAACTCATTGATACGACTATAAGGATCTGTCGGATCTGTCGCATAGCTCCCTTCTGGGACATTGTATTGACTCGGGTTATAGCCCCAATTAT